>Ga0209488_10000134_pt1 | contig 55700 bp, 41 predicted proteins | sample Rivendell_Oct201_8_FD_188349 | JGI IMG/M metagenome (GOLD analysis project Ga0209488, IMG submission 188349) | Vadose zone soil microbial communities from the Eel River Critical Zone Observatory, Northern California, USA -... | ecosystem: Environmental > Terrestrial > Soil > Vadose zone >...
GAAAGGCACCGGCTCTGCTCAGCATGCCTGGAACATCCCGGCCCATCGCGCCGGCAAGCCATCGCGCGGAGCCGATCAGGCGATCCAGGTCCAATCCCGTGTGATAGCCGGACCGCTCCAGCATGTAGGCCACGTCTTCAGTGGGGACATTGCCGGTGGCGCGCGGCGCAAACGGACAGCCACCGATGCCGCCCATGGACGCGTCCACGATCTTGGCACCGGCCTGAACCGCGGCCCAGACATTGGCGAGGCCGGTATTTCTGGTGTTGTGAAAGTGTACGCGCACCGGCAGGGGCTTGATCACTGCGGCCACGCGAGCGACCAGCGACGCCACCTCTCCAGGACTCGCGACACCGATGGTATCCGCGATCGCGACCTCCACGGGTCCCACGGCGGCGGCGGCCCGCGCCATTTCCACGACCCGCAAGGGATCCACCTCGCCGTCGAAGGGACAGCCAAAGGCCGTTGAAATAGTGATCTGCGCGCGGCGGCCGTGAGCGCGCGCGAGACGCACCACCTCGCAGCACATGGCCAGGGACGCGTCCGACGTCGTACCTTGATTGCGGGCCGCGAAGCCGTCGGACGCCGCACACACTGCGCCGAGCTCATCCATGCCGGCTTCGATGGCGCGCAGCGCTCCGCGCTTGTTCAGCACCAAGCCGATGAAGATCACGCCCTCACGGCGCGGTATTCCGGCTGCCACGGCGTCGGCATCGGCCATCTGCGGAACGAGCTTGGGATTCACGAAGCTGGTCGCTTCGATCCGGCGCACCCCCGCATCGAGCGCGCGGCCGATGAACTCCAACTTCTGCGGCGTGGTGAACAACACCGACTCGTTTTGCAGCCCGTCCCGCGGGCCGACTTCTACCATCTCTATGTCAGGCATATAAGCTCTTTCATATCAATATGTTAATTGGATAACATCATATCAATTCGAGTCGGATCTAACGCCTGAATCAGAGGTAGGCACTGCCCTTATCCGGACGGGCCATATCCACCGCCGCCTGGTGTAGAAACGATGAAGACATCGCCCGGCAGCATATCAACCTCCGCGAGGTGCGAAAGCCGCTCCACCCGCCCGTCCGCCCGCTCGATCCAGTTCTCGCCGACGGCGCCGGCCTCGCCGCCGTTCAAGCCGAACGCACCGTGGCGCCGCCCGTTGCTCAAGATGGAAGCGGTCATCGCTTCCAGAAAACGAATCCGCCGTGTTCCACCGTCGCCGCCGCGCCAACGCCCGGCGCCCCCGGAGCCCGGCCGAATCTCATAGGACTCCAGGCGCACCGGGAAGCGAAACTCCAGCACCTCCGGATCGGTGAGCCGCGAATTGGTCATGTGCGTTTGGACCACACTGGTGCCGGCAAATTCAGGACCCGCGCCGGAGCCGCCGGCGACGGTCTCGTAGTACTGGTATTGCGCGTTGCCGAACGTGAAATTATTCATGGTGCATTGGCTCGCCGCCATGACGCCAAGGGCCCCGAACAGGGCGTTGGTGACGCAGGTCGAAGTCTCGACATTGCCTGCGACCACGGCAGCCGGGAATCGCGGGTTCAGCATACTCCCCTCGGGCAGAGTGATTTGCAGCGGCTTGAGGCATCCGGCATTCAATGGAATGTCGTCATCCACGAGGGTGCGAAACACGTACAGGACGGCGGCCGTGGTGATCGCCCGCGGTGCATTGAAATTATTCGTAAGCGAAGCGCTGGTGCCGCTGAAGTCGATGCGGGCGCTGCGCTGCCGGGCGTCGACCCGCACGCTCACCCTGATCCGCGACCCATTGTCCAACGGGAGCGTGAACTCTCCATCCTTGAGCGCCGTGATGACGCGGCGCACCGACTCTTCGGCGTTGTCCTGCACATGCCGCATGTAGGCCAGCACGGTATCGCGCCCATGCTGCGCGACCGTGGACTTGAGTTCCAGCACCCCCTTCTCGTTCGCGGCGATTTGCGCACGCAGGTCGGCGAGGTTCTGGTCCGGGTTGCGCGACGGGTGGGGGCCCCTGCCGAGCAAATCGCGCAATGCATCCTCACGCAGGGCGCCGTGTTCGATGAGCTTGAAGTTGTCGATCAACACCCCCTCGTCCTCGATGCGGGTCGAGAATGGCGGCATTGAACCCGGCGTGGTGCCGCCGATGTCGGCGTGATGGCCGCGCGACGCCACGAAAAAGCTGGGCCGGGTGTCTTCTGCATCGAGATAGACCGGCGTCACCACCGTCACATCCGGCAGATGGGTCCCGCCGTTGTAGGGGTCGTTCAACACATACACATCGCCGCTCCGCATCTCGGGGTTGCGTGCAATGACGGTGCGGATCGACTCGCTCATCGACCCCAGGTGCACCGGCATGTGCGGCGCATTGGCGATCAGCGAGCCCTCGGCATCGAATAAGGCGCAGCTGAAATCCAGCCGCTCCTTGATGTTCACCGAGTAGGCCGTGTTCTGCAGGCGCAATCCCATCTGCTCGGCGATGTTCATGAACACATTGTTGAACAACTCGAGCACCACCGGGTCGACCCGCGTGCCCGCCGCATGGCGCGCGGCGCGCGGGTGAACACGCCGCAGGTCGACGCAGCCCGCAGCCGTCACCGACGCCCGCCAACCCGGTTCGACCACCGTGGTCGCGTTGCGCTCGGCCAGAATGGCCGGTCCGTCGATGTGCGCGCCGGCGCGCAATGCCTCGACGCGGAACAGGCGCGCTTCACGCCAGCCCGCGGGCGTTTCGCCGCCGAGACAGTACATGCGCACCGTCGCATCCGCCGCAGCTTCTTCACTTGGCGCGGGACTCCCGGGCGCCGCAGGCGTCAAAGCGCCGGGCGTGGACCCGCTCGGCGCCGCGGTAACGGGCGTAGCGGCGCCCGGCGTGTCCACCCCGGGAGCAACACATTCGACCGAGACCGACTCGATCACCAACGATTGGCTCGGCATCAGAAAGGCGAATCGGCGGCGATAGCCATGTTCAAAGTCTTTGCGGATGGACGCCACGGCCTCAGGCAGAGAGCTCCGCAGCGGCAGATCTACGCTCAAGGCGGTGTCGGTTCCGTGGTAGCGGATGCGGACACGGGCAACGGTGCGCTGGACGCTCACGCCCTGCGCCTCGAGTTCCGCGGCGGCGTCGGCCTGCAGGCGCACGGAGAGCATCCGCGCTTCGTGCAACCCAGGTTCGCCCAGTTCGCGCTCGATCGCGGCGTCTCGAATGACGTTCTGATCGGCGAGTCCCATCCCGTAGGCGGACAACACGCCGGCCAACGGATGGATGAACACCCGGGTCATGCCGAGCGCATCGGCCACCTGGCAGGCGTGCTGGCCGCCCGCGCCGCCGAAGCATTGCAGAGTGTAGTCGCTCACATCGTAGCCGCGCATGACCGAAATGCGCTTCACGGCGTTGGCCATGCTGCCCACCGCTATCTGCAGCGCGCCGCCCGCAACTTGTTCGGGACTGATGGGATTACCCGTGGCAAGCGTCATGCGCTCCGCCAACTCGCCGAAGCGCCGTGCGACGACGCCGGCATCCAGGGATTCATCGGCCGCAGGTCCGAATACGCGCGGAAAGAAATCCGGTTGGATACGGCCCAGCAAGACGTTGGCGTCGGTGACGGTCAGCGGGCCTGCGCGCCGATAGCTCGCGGGTCCGGGACTTGCTCCCGCGGATTCAGGGCCCACGCGCAGGCGCGCGCCGTCGAAGCGGATGATGGACCCGCCGCCGGCCGCGATGCTGTGAATGCTCATCATGGGCGCGCGAACCCGCACCCCGCCCACTTCCGTGTCGAAGGCGCGCTCGTACTCCCCCGCAAAGTGGCTCACGTCGGTGGAGGTGCCGCCCATGTCGAAGCCGATGAGCTTGGCGTGCCCGGCCGCCTGCGCGGTGCGCGCCATCCCGACGATCCCGCCGGCCGGGCCCGAGAGAATCGCGTCCTTGCCCTGGAAATGATGCGCGCGGGTCAACCCGCCCGAGCTCTGCATGAAAAAAAGCGGCACGCCGGGCATCAGGCGGGCGACCTGATCCACATAGCGCCGCAGGATCGGCGACAGATAGGCGTCCACCACGGTGGTATCGCCGCGGGGTACCAGTTTCATGAGCGGACTCACGCGGTGCGACACCGAGATCTGCGTGAAGCCGATTTGCCTTGCGATATCCTCCGCCGCGCGCTCGTGCCGGACGTAGCGGTAGCCGTGTAGAAACACGATGGCGCAGGAACGCAAGCCATCCGCGAACGCGCCTTGCAATCCGGCCCGGAGTGCGGATTCGTCCAATGACTCGACGATCTCGCCGCGGGCGCTCACCCGCTCCGCCGCCTCGATCACCCGTTCGTACAACATTTCAGGGAGGACGATGTGCCGGTCGAATAGCCGCGGCCTGGCCTGGGTCGCGATCCGCAGCGCATCGCGGAAGCCGCGCGTGATGACCAGCACGGTGCGCTCGCCCTTGCGCTCCAGCAGCGCGTTGGTAGCCACGGTGGTCCCCATCTTCACGCAGGCCACGCGTTGCGCCGGGATCGACTCTTCCGGCGCCAGCCCGAGCAGCCGCCGGATGCCTTCCACCGCGGCGTCCGGGTATTGCGACGGGTTCTCCGACAAAAGCTTGTGGGTATGCAGTGCGCCGTCCGGCGCACATCCCACGATGTCGGTGAAAGTGCCGCCCCGATCGATCCAGAACTGCCACCGCGTGCTCATGCCGCGTGATTCGCGTCCGCATCCACTGGCTGCTCGACCTCGATCCAGAGCCACGCGATGGCACACGCGGCTGAAAATACCGCGCCGAGGACGAATGCCGTGCGCCACAAATGCTCGCCCGATAGATAGCCGACGATCGGGATGCCGATGATGCCGCCGAGATTGCCCCCCGTGTTCATGACGCCGCTCACCGCCATCGTGTCGCCGCGGCCCACGGTCATGGCCCCGCCCCAATACGCGCCCTCATTGAGCTCTACGGCCGCGAAACACACGGCGAGCCCCACCACAGCCCAATAGGGATTCGCCGCATCCACCGAGACCAACAGCAATACGCCGGCGATCGGCATGGCAATCAGCGGCACGAGGCGGTAGCCCCAACGGTCGCCGAATCGGCGGCACAGTGCGGCGGTGATCAAACCACCGACACCCGAGCCTAAGGCCGCGGCCAGGGGCGGCGCGATGGCAAGCCAGCCGCTCTCGAGCACGGAAAATTTTCGCTCCTGCACCAGGTACAGAAAGACCCAATTGGAGAGCAGATAGAACGAATAATTCAAGCATAGATAGGAAACCGCAAGCAGCAGCACATTGCGGTTCTTGAGAATGTTGAGGAGCTGCCTGGCGCTGATCGTGCTATCGACCGGCGCCGCACTGAGAGTACCGATCTCCTCGAGTTCCGCCGGCGAGACCGCGGGATGCTCGCGCGGCGAGTTGCGCCCATACCAGGCCCAGATCGAAATCAACGCGATGGCCGGCAGACTTGCCCAGAGCAGCGCCCGCTGCCATCCCATCACGGACATGAGATTCGCGATGAGCGGCGGTGTGAGCGCCGCGCCGAGCGACAATCCCATGGTCTGCAGCCCCTGCACGGAAGCCCAGCTGCGGGGAGGAAACCATACCTCGAACACACCGGCGGAGACGGGAAACGTTGCGCCCTGGGAGCAACCCAACAGCAGCTGCGCCGAGAGCAGCGCGACGAACAGCGAGACGCCGGTGAGCCAGTACGGCGCCAGCGGGGTCGCGACGGTGGCCAGGAACGCGGCAAGCCCGATGATGACGAAGGTGCGCCGCGCGCCTTGGCGCTGCCCGAAAATGCCGCCGGGGACTTGGAACAGCCCGTACCCCAGAACGAACGCCCACTCGATCAAACTGATCTGAAACTGGCTGAGACCGAGATCCGGCATCATGCGCTCGGCGGCCACTGTGATGCTTTTCTGCTGTAGATAAGCCAGAAAGCCGAAACCGAACAACAGAGAGAAAATTCGCCAGCGGATACGGATGAGAGGCGCGCGTGCGACAGGCGTCAACATTCGCTTCGTCTCATGCCCGGCGCTCCATCATGGTTCAGTCGGCTTTCGATGCATGTCGAGGCAGATCTGCACTGCATGACCCAGAGACGATGCCGACTTATCGGCCCCGCGTACGGTGTCGATCGCGGGCTCGGGTTGCAGCAGCATTCCGGGGAGGAACACCGCGACGATGCACGCATGCGGAAATCGCCGGCGCATTTCCTCCGTCGTAGCCTCGCTGCGCCCTCGCTCCTCGCTCGGGAAGGCACTGACGACGTAAATGATGGAGACGGCGTCGGCGGCATTGGGAGGCGGCGCATCCGGGAGGTCGTCGAGGGACAAGTGACGGGCATCCATTTTCTGTTCGCGCAGGATGCGCACCAGGAGTTCCGCCGCAAACTCGTCGGCCTTGGATCCCAAGCCCACGCATATCATGACGGACCCCGGAGGCACGACGAGCGGTCCCTGCCAGCGGCCGCTCACTTGTTCCCGCTGCCGGCGGAGCTCGCGACCTACGCCCGAACTGTCGAGAACCGAGGATTGGCGATAGCGGCGCGGCGGTCTTCGACTCTCGCCGCCGATGGCGGCGATTACGGCGACCATGGTGTTGCGGAGTTTGGCCTGTTGATCGGCGCTGATGGTACCGGCCAAGAGATCGATGCCTGCCAGGTGCAGGGCGGGGATCAGCACCAGGTCGCAATACGCCGCGAACGATTTGCGCTTGAGAAACTCGCGCGCACTGGCGATGAGCTCGGCCGAATCGGCCGACAGAGCGCGCTGGTAGAACCGCTCCGGCATGGTCAGCGCCTGCGTATCCCCCAACAAGACATCGAGCAGACTGAGCGCCTTGATGTGCCTTCCGGCAACCAACAGACAAAGAGTCAACGGAGTCGAGACGATCAAGCCGATCGGACCCCACAGCCAGCTCCAGAATATCGCAGCAACCACCACCGAAAGCGGCGATAGACCCGTGGTGTGACCGTACAATTGCGGCTCGACCAGCTGACCCGCGATCAGTTCGACCAGGGCGAAAAGGCCGAGGGTGGTCAGGGCCAACATCCACCCCGGATCGACCGCGGCCGCCAACAGCGTCGCACACAGCGCCGCAATCCATACCCCGACATAGGGCACGAAGCGTAGAACCGCCGCGAGCGCCGCCCACAGCAGAGGCTGCGGCAGCCCGATGAGGCTGAGCCCGATCCAGACCGCGACCCCCAATCCCAAGTTGACCGCAAATTGCGATACGAAAAACCGCGACAGGCGTTCCCCCGCATCGTTGATCGCAAGCGTCGTCAAGCGAATGTCGGCGCCGCCGGCAATGCGAATGAAGCGGTCGCGCAAGGTTTCGTGTTCGAGCAGGACGAACACGAGGACGACCAGCACGATGCCGGCGGTCTCGATGGGCACCCAGATCGAGCCGAGTACCCTTTCGATGACCTGCACGGGATTCGGCGGCGGTTGATGCAACTCCACCGGGATCGGACTGTTCGGGCCGGCGGGCGCGGACTGCTGCAGGGTGCTCGGCGTCTCGAGAGCGACCGGCTGCCGCTCGGGTGCTCCCGACTCCCCGAGAGTTCCCGGCTCCCGGGTCGCCGCCGGGCGGCGGTTCGTGAAGCGCCCGGCCTGTCCGGTAAGCTCATTGAATTTGCCCACCGTAACGTCATTCAGCGTCTTCAGCTTGTGCTCGATGGTCTGCTGGTATCGAGGCAGACTCTGCGCCATATGGACCAATTGCGACCCGATGACGCCGGCGACCGCGGCGAATGAGAAGCCCAGCACGAGCACGGCCGCCAGCACGGACAGAATGTGCCCAAAGCCGATGCGCCGTAGCACCCGCACCAGCGGCGCTATCAACAGGCTCAGAATGACCGCCAAAGTGATCGGAACCAAGACGTCCCGGCCAAAGTACAGCAGCGCCAATAGCGTCGCCGTCGCGATTATTCCAAGGGCTCGTTCGCGATTGGGTAGCGGCAACGGATCGGGCGCCGAGACTGGCTGGTCCATGCGATATATTCGCATATTGCCAGGGGAGCTTACTCATTGAAAAACCGTCCGAGCGGGTTCGGAATCGACGAATTGCCGCGGATCGTGCGCGGCCAGGGCAGCTACTTGTTCGACGCCGCGGGGAGGCGCTATCTCGACGGCTCGGGCGGTCCCGCGGTGTTCTGCCTGGGCCATGGCCACCCCGAGGTCAACGCGGCCATCACGCGGCAGCTGAATGAAATCGCCTACGCCTATCGATATCTGTTCACGAGCTCGGCGCTCGAGAGCCTGACCGAGACGGTCCTGCGTCTCTGCGGCGGCGGCTTCCAGGACATCGTGTACACCGGCAGCGGTTCGGAAGCCGTCGAATCGGCGTTGAAGATTGCCCTTCAGCATTTTGCCGCCCGCGGCCTGATGCCCAAGCGCCGCTTCATCGCGCGCCGCAGGTCTTGGCACGGCAATACCTTGGGAGCCCTGTCGGTTTCGGATTTTGCCGAGCGGCGCCGCGCCTTCGAGGGGAGTCTGCTCGACGTAAGCTTCGTCTCGGCGGCGAACGCCTACCGAATGCCCGACGGGGTATCCGGCGAAGCTCTGGCGGGTCATCTTGCCGCGGAGCTCGAGCACACCATCGTGTCCATGGGGCCGCAATCCGTTGCCGCATTCGTATTCGAACCCATCGTGGGTGCGGCCGGCGGCGTCGTACCGGCGCCCGACGGCTATGCGCAGGCCATCCAGGCCGTGTGCCGCAAGCACGACGTCCTCATGATTGCCGACGAAGTCATGTGCGGTTCGGGCCGCAGCGGCACTTGGCGCGCGTTGGAGCATGATGGAGTGGTCCCGGACATCATGTGCATCGCCAAAGGTTTGGCCGGCGGCTACATCCCGTTGGGAGCGGCGCTGGTCACCGCACGCGTCGCCGCGCCCATTCACGCCGAGCACGGTGCGTTCATGACCGGGCACACCTTCACCGGCCACACCGCCGCCTGCGCGGCGGGACTTGCCGTGCAGCACATCGTCCAGCGAGATCGCCTGCTCGATCGAGTTCGCACCGTCGGTGCCACGTTTCAAGAGACCATTCGCCGCACCCTGTCGAGATTCGACGAGGTCGGCGATGTCCGCGGGCGGGGATTTTTCATCGGCATCGAACTGGTTCGCGACCGCCGGACCCGGTTGCCGTTTTCTCCGGATCGGGCGCTGAGTTTCGACATTGGAGCGCGCGCTTTTGCCGACGGGCTGATTTGTTACCCCTGTTCCGGCAACGCCGACGGCACGGCGGGCGACACCATCATCATCGCCCCGCCCTACAATGCCAGCGACGGCGAATTGGAGGAAATCGTGGTGAAGCTCGCAGGCGCCGTCGATGCCGCGCTAGGAGCCTGTCGGACTTAGGGCCATCGTCGCGAGACGGTGGGAGGCCGAGGCCAGATTGGCGCGAATGCGAGGCGCATAGTGGCAACTATGTAACGAGCATTCGCGCCAATATGGACCGGCATCCCGCCGTCGCAGCAGATGGACCTAAGTCCGACAGGCTCCTAGGCAGCGCGTGAACTCGGGTCTCAAGACGCATTGACCGCCACGAACACGCAGCAATTCGCGCGCTCGGCCAGTGACACACGCTGGGGGCTACCCCACCAAAAACCGCCCGAGGGCTGTGGATAGTGACCTAGCACGATGAGATCTACGCCCAATCGCCGGGAGAACGCGACGATCTGCTCGATGATATCGCCGCTCGCCAGATATCCTTCGGCTTGGACCCCGCGTGCCTTCAGCCAATCGATGGACTCATCCAGCAGTTGGCGATAGCCGTCCGCCTCATCCACCAGGCATGCGTGGCCGGCGGCACTGGCGACCACCGCGGCACCGGCAACTCCGGTCGGAATGATGGACAACACGTAGACCTGCGCGCCGACGAGTATCGCAAGTTCCGCACCGCGCTTCAGAGCCCCGCGGCCCGCCTCGGAACCGTCGTAACAGAGCAGCACTCGCTTGAACATAACGTCACCCCAGTTCGAACTGCAGGTTGATCCTGCCTATGTCCGCCCCGACGGAGTTCCAGCTCCACTCGTCAAAGTATGCTCGGCCTCGCGCGTCAATGCGAATAATTGTGGAGCAGCGCGTACCATAATCCGGCGCGCGCACAAAGGCGCTCGAGAGCAGCCGCTCCCACTCCAGACTCACGCCGGTCCGCGGCAATTCCGCATCCGATGCCGGCCGGTCGTCCCGCAGCAGATCGAGCAAGGGGGCCGTATCGGTCAATCCGAGGAGCGCCGCCTCCAGCCGAGTCTTGGCGAGTTGCACCTTGGGCCAGGGCGTATCCAACAAGTGATTCGACAGCCCGTAAATACCCGGTCCCAGTTCGCGGCCCGAGCCGGGCACGCTTTCATAGATACCGAGGCGCTCGCCGTCGGAAAAGATCAGGTTGAAGCCGTTGTAGTTCGCGCCCACTCCGCGCAGATAGGCCAAACCCTCGGCCACCGAGGCGCCGGACTCGAGGATGGAAGTCACGAGCGCACCGCGGCTGGGTGCCTCCGGGCGCCGCTGCTCCGGATCGCGGTAATTCGTGAGCGCGGCGAATCGACCCGTCCGGGTGACCCCGAGCCAGGTCCCGCCGGCCTCGAGGTCCCGTCCCGCGAGAATCCCGGGACGGTCCGGCCACCAATCGGCGCGGGCCGTCGGCCGCGCATGGAATTCATCCCGATTCGCCGCCACCAGACAGGGATACGTCGGATGCACTCGCCAGACTACAAGAACCAGACACATCGAAGCTGCTCCTCGCGGCGGCCGATACGGCGGTCAGGCCGGCAGGGCCTGGTCCAACACTTCTATCCAGTGCTTCACCGGAGTGAGCGTTCCTGTCTGCAAGTGCTGGATGCAGCCCATGTTGGCCGATATGATGACTTGCGCTCCGATCTTCTCGAGATTCTCGAGCTTGCGGTCGCGCAATTGCCTGGCAAGATCCGGCTGCAGCATCGAATAGGTGCCCGCGGAGCCGCAACACCAGTGGCTTTCGCCGCTCGCGACATGGACCTCGAACCCCAGCGTGCGCAGATGCGTTTCGACGCCGCCGCGCAATTTCTGGCCGTGCTGCAGGGTACAGGGCGGGTGAAACGCCAGCCGCGTCGGCCCTTCGAGCCGCAGTTTGCCCTTCAACGCGGGCACGAGCTCCGGGAGCAGTTCGCTCAAATCGCACGCCATCGCGCTGATTCGGGCGGCCTTGTCGGCATACTCCGCGTCGCCGGAGAGCGCATGACCATATTCCTTGATGGCGAGGCTGCAGGCCGACGCGGAGGTCACGATCGCCTGGGCGCCGCCCGCAGACACCAACGGCAGCCAGGCATCGATGTTGCGGCGCATGTCGTCGAGGCCTCCATGGTGGTCGCCGAGATGCGTGCGCACGGCGCCGCAGCAGCCGGTACCGCCGGCATACACGGCCTGAATGCCGGCTGCATCGAGCACGCGCGCCGCAGCGATGTCGATATTGGGCATCATCGAAGGCTGGACGCAGCCTCTGAGCATCAACACCTTGCGGCGATGCTCGAGCGGCGCAGCGCTCGCTGCGCGCTCTCCGGGACGCCGCGGCACCTTATTCCTGAGCACGGCCGGCAAGAGCGGCCGCACCGCGCGGCCCACCCGCAGCGCCGGCGCAAACAGCGGCGACGTGAGTCCCTCCCGGAGCAGCCAGCGCACCGTCCGCTCCGGCGCCGGGCGCTCCACCCGCGCATCCACGATCTTTCGGCCGATATCCACCAGATGCCCGTACTCGACGCCGCTCGGACACGTGGTCTGGCAATTCAGACAGGTCAGGCAGCGATCCAGATGCCGCTGCGTGCTGCGCGTGACTTCCCCGCCCTCGAGCACTTGCTTCATCAAATATATTCGTCCGCGCGGCCCATCGAGCTCATCGCCCAGCAATTGATACGTCGGGCAGGTCGCGTTGCAGAACCCGCAATGCACGCATTTGCGGATGATGGCCTGCGCCTCTTCGCCGTCCGGAGTGTCCGCGAATTCGGGACTCAAATGCGTTTGCATGGCAGCGTTACAGCTCGGCGTACATACGCCCGGGATTGAACACGCACTCGGGATCGAAGGCCTGTTTCAATTCATGGTGAATCCGCATCAGAACATCGCTGAGAGGCGTGAACACTCCGGCGGACCTGTCGGCGCCCCGGATCAGCGTGGCGTGTCCACCCGCGAGCGCGGCGGCCGCGCGCACCTCTCGGGGCTCCACGGTGGTGCGCCACCAGCGCTCTGCTCCATGCCACTCGATGAACTGGCGGCCGGGCAATCCGACGGGCGCGGCGGTGGCCGGCACGGACAGCCGCCAGAGACAGTCGCCGCGAGCCAGGTCCGCGTCGCTCAGCGAAAAGAAATCGCCGCTCTGATCGCGCAGGCTCCGCCACCAGGACAGTGCCGCATCGGGAGCAACCGCAGCGCCGCCCAGCCTGTCGCAGGCCGCGTTCACGGCAGCGGCCGCACCGGCGAGGCGCACATGCAGCCGCCCGTCGTGCCAGGCGCTGGCATTCACGGCCAACGGCTGCGAGGCCCAGAGGTTGAGTTGCTCGAGGGCCTGATTCTCGTCCCAATCGAAGCACAGCGTCGCGGTGGCCCGATGCATCGGCAGCACTTTGAGCGACACCTCGCAGATGACCCCCAGGATTCCCAAGGACCCCACCACGAGCCGCGACACATCGTAGCCGGCGACATTCTTGGCCACCTGACCGCCGAAGGTCAGAACCTCGCCGCGGCCGTTGAGCATGGTCACGCCCAATACATGATCGCGCACCGTTCCGACGCTCGCGCGTGCCGGTCCCGACAGACCCGCCGCCACCATTCCCCCGACCGTGCCGCCGGGAGAAAAACGCGGCGGCTCGAACGGCAGGCATTGGCCCTGCTCGTCGAGTGCGGCCTCCAGCTCGCAGAGCAGACTACCCGCGCGCACCGTCACCACCAATTCGGTGGGCTCGTAGGAACTGATACCCGAAAGGCCGGATACGTCCAGAGGCTCGCCCTTGCGCGGTCCGCCGTAGAAAGCTTTGGTGCCGCCGCCGCGGATGTCCAGCGGCGATCGATGCGACCGCGCGTGATTCACCTGGTCGACCAAACGTACGAGCACCGGATCGCCCTGATCCATCAAAATCTCGGCAAGTCGGGAAACGGCAGCATGCCGCGGTGTACGTGCATTTTCCCGTACTCGGCACACCGATGCAGGGTCGGAATCACCTTTCCCGGATTCAGCAGCTCGAGCGGATCGAAGGCGCGCTTCACCGCCATAAATTGCGCGCGCTCGGGCGGCGAGAACTGCACGCACATGGAGTTCAACTTCTCGACACCGACTCCATGCTCGCCGGTGACGGTGCCTCCCAGCCGCACGCTGGTTTCCAGGATATCGGCGCCAAACAGCTCGCAGCGGCGCATCTCCTCCGGGTCTTCCGCGTCAAACAAGATCAACGGATGCAGATTGCCGTCGCCGGCATGAAAGACATTGACGCAACGCAGGCCGTACTTGCCCTGCATTTGCTCGATCGCGCGCAGCATCTCCGCCAGCCGCCTCCGGGGTATGGTGGAATCCATGCACATGTAGTCGGGGCTGATGCCTCCCGACGCCGGAAAAGCGTTCTTGCGGCCGCTCCAAAACTTGAGACGCTGCGCTTCATCGATGCTGACTTCGATTCGCGATGCCCCGGCGGCGACCAGCACCTCCTCCATTCGAACAATCTCCTCGGCCACTTCCTCGGGCGTGCCGTCACTTTCGCACAACAGAATGGCGGCGGCATCGAGGTCGTAGTCGGCGTGCACGAAGGCTTCCACCGCGGCAGTCATGGCCTTGTCCATGAGCTCGAGGCCCGCAGGTATGATGCCGTGCGCGATCACGCTGGCCACGGCGGCGCCGGCCGATTCGATGTCGCTGAAGCTCGCCATGATGCAGCGGGCCAGCTGCGGTTTGGGAGTGAGCTTCACGGTAACCTCGGTGGTAACCGCCAGCATGCCCTCGCTGCCCACGACTACCGACAGCAGATCGAGGCCCGCCGCATCCAAGCCTCCCGAACCGAACTCCACCGGTTCTCCGTCCACCATGAAGCCGCGCACCCGCTGCACATTGTGCAGAGTCAGACCGTATTTGAGGCAGTGCACGCCGCCGGAGTTTTCAGCCACGTTGCCGCCGATGGTGCACGCGATCTGACTGCTGGGGTCGGGGGCGTAGTACAAGCCGTAGGGAGCCGCGGCCTCGCTGATGGCCAGATTGCGCACCCCGCATTGTACGACGGCCGTGCACGTTCCCGCATCGATCTTGAGGATTCTGTTGAACTTGGCGAGCGACAAAACAACGCCCCCATGGTGCGGCGTGGCGCCGCCGGACAAGCCCGTGCCCGCCCCGCGGGCAATGACGGGCACCCGCATCCGATGACAGATCTTGAGGGCCGCCGCGACCTGCGTTTCGGTTTCCGGAAGCACCACGGCCAGGGGCGAGGCGCGGTAGGCCGTCAGCGCATCGCACTCATAGGGCGCGGTGTCTTCATGGCGACACAGGATTGCGGCGCGCGGCAAAACCGCGGTGAGCGCGGCCACCACGTCCGCCTGGCGCTCATCGCGCGAGGTTTCCGTCCGCGCTGCGGCGCGCGGCGCGTCGGCCCCCAGTGAGGTGTTCATCTCCGTATTATGCATCACTCCCGGCCCCACCTCGGCAATGACAGAATCGGCGGCACTGGAGTAGGATTCGCCAAAAGCAAAACGGCGGCGAAAGACCGCAAACAGGAAGTACACATGTTTCACCAGTTGTTGACGCCGGTCGGGGACAGCCTGCTGCTGTCTTTCCCGGTCGCGATACTGCCCATCGCAACCGTTCTTGTCCTGCTGGGAATACTCAAGCGGCCGGCATGGCAGGCTGCCTTGGCGGGGCTCGCAGTCGGATTGTTGATCGCCGTCACCGTCTGGCGCATGCCGGTGGGCACGGCATTCGCCTCAGCCATCAATGGCATGGTATTTGCGCTCTGGCCGGTGATGTGGATCGTCATCAATGCGCTGCTGCTCTACAACGTCGCCGTCGCATCGGGCCGTTTCGACGCATTTCGCGAGTGGCTGATCACGCACTTGCCGAATGACCGGCGCGTGGTGTTGATCGCCATCGGTTTTTGCTTCGGCGCGCTGCTCGAAGGTGTTGCCGGATTCGGCGCACCGGTTGCCATCACCGCTTCCCTGCTCATCATGTGCGGTTTTCCGGCGCTCGAGGCGCTGGTGTTCGTGCTGATTTTCAATACCACTCCGGTCGCTTTCGGTGCGCTCGGTACGCCCGTCACCGTCTTGGCGGCGGTGACCGGACTGCCGGCGCCGGCGTTGGCGGCAATGATCGGTCGTCAGCTGCCGTTCATGGCGGGCTTGCTGCCGTTCTATGTCATGGCGCTCTACGGTGGATGGCGCTCCATCCGCGCCCTCTGGCCCATATTGCTGGTCGCAGGCCTAAGCTTCGGTCTGGCGCAATTCGGCGCGTCAAACTATCTCGATTACACCCTGACCGACGTGTTCGCGGCGCTCGGATCGCTGGTCGCGACCTTGCTATTTCTGCAAGTCTGGCGCCCGGCCGCAGATGCCGAATTTGCCATCTCGCATTCACCGCCGGCGACGCCCACCGCCGACTCCCGCCCGGTTCCTGCCTGGCAGGGATGGATGCCCTGGGTGATAGTGACGGTCACCGTGATTCTGTGGACCTACGAGAAGGTTGCCGCCGTCGGTCAACTCGCGATTCATTGGCCGGGGTTGGACAAGGCGGTATCAATCACTCTGTACCACGATAAGCCGTATGCCGCGGTCTGGACCTTCCAGCCGCTCGGAACCGGAACCGCGATCCTGCTGGCGGCGCTCATCACGGCATTGCTGGTCAGACTGCCGCCCGTCGAGCTTTTTCGATGCGTCGTCCGTACGATCCGCCAGATCTGGCAGGCGGTCATCACCGTCATGTTCATCGTCGGACTCGCCTATGTGATGAACTACTCCGGTCTCGCCTATACCCTTGGGTTGGCGGTCGCGTCGACGGGGCACGCCTTCATCTTGTTTTCGCCCTTCCTGGGATGGATTGCGGTGTTCCTGTCCGGCAGCGATACCTCCGGCAACGCGCTGTTCGGCAATTTACAAGTCGTCGCCGCTCGGCAACTGCAGCTCAATCCACTGCTGTTCGCCGCCACCAACTCTTCCGGGGGTGTGCTCGGCAAGATGATCTCGCCGCAGAACATCGCCACCGGGGTATGCGTCACGGACTTGAAGGGCAAAGAGGGAGCGGTGCTGGCGCGCACCTTCGTTCACAGCATCGTGCTGACCTTGGTGCTGGTCGCCATCGTCATCGTTCAGCAGTATCTCGTGCCCGGCATCATCCCCAGCTTCGTCGCGAGCCAATGAGCACCACGCATCAAGCGCGCCGGGTTCGTGAAGCGGGAGTGCCGGCATCGATGTAGGCAATGGGTGCGGCGGCATCGCCCGGCGCGGGGCGCGAAACGCCCAGCAAGCGCTCGAATTCCGCCTTCGCTACAGGCCGGCTGTGCAAATAGCCCTGCGACTCGTCGCAGCCTGCACGTGTGAGATAGTCGAGCTGTGCCTGAGTCTCCACGCCCTCGGCGACCGTGGTCATATCGAATGCGTGCGCCAAGCCGATGATGGTCGAGACCAGCGTACAGCTCTTGCGGTCGGAGGGCAGACGGTCGGTGAACGTGCGATCGATCTTCAGAGTATCGATCGGCAGCTCGGACAGGCGTCCCAGCGAGGAAAAACCCGTTCCGAAATCATCGATCGCAGTGCGTACACCCGCGGCGCGCAGCAATCTGAGCTCATGGACGCACGCTGAGGAATCGCCGGCCAGCGCGCCTTCGGTGACCTCGATATCGATGCCCCAATCGGAATCGCCGGCCAGATCGCCGATGCAGTCGAGGATCTCGCGCGCGGCATTGCGGCGCCTCAACTCCGGGGGAGAGATGTTCACGGCGATTCTGACGGGAGGCAAGCCCATGCGGCGCCATTCGCGGCAATCAGATGCTGCTTGCCGCAGAACCCAGGCGCCGGTCGCCGCCATGAGTCCGGCGGATTCGAGCAGCGGCAGGAATATTCCCGGCGCGATCAGTCCGCCTTCCGGATCCTGCCAGCGCAGCAACGCCTCGGCGCTGGCAATTTTGCCTGTGCGCAGCGCAATTTTCGGCTGGTAATGCAGCACGAACTCTTCGTAGTCGAGCGCCGTGCGCAACCGGTGTTCCATCCCCACGCGCCGCGCGAGCCCCGAGTTCATGTCGATCCGGTGATGCAGGTATGGCTCGCTCGACGCCTTCGCCTCTTTGAGGGCGGCTTCGGCGTTTTGCACGAGTTCGTTGGGTTCTCGTCCATCCTCCGGATGGCAGGCGAGCCCGGTTTTTATTTTTGCGACAATCTCGTGTCCGTCGACGCTGAACGGCCGATCGAACAGCCGCGCGAAGTCGCGATGCAGGGTTCGATCTTCATCCGCCACGCGCTCGGGCAAGGCTCGCATGCTGACGAAGGTCCCGCCGCCGAGGTGCGCAACCTGCTCCGTGTCGGGAAAATGTCCCTTCAGCCGGTCCGCCACACACTGCAGCAGCCGATCGCCCGTGTGGCGGCCAAAGGAGTCATTGATGACGCTCAGATGTTCGATGTCGAATACCCCCACCGCGAGCCTCGGCAAGCTCTCTGTCCCGCGTACCAGCAGGCGGCTCATGCGTTCGCAAAAAAGCGCCCGCTTGGCAAGACCCGTCAACGGCTCGAAATACGACAGAAACCGCACCGCATCCTGCTTATCCAGGTACTGAAGCGCAAACGACAGATTGGCGGCGACTTCCTCGAGCAGCAGTAGTTCCTCCTGACCGATGACGCCGGTAGTCGTCGTGCCGCAAAGGAATGCGCCAACCGGGGTGCCGTCGATCCGCAACGGCAGACAGGCCAATGATCGAACGCCCGCAGCGATGAGCGTATCCCTTCCCTCGATGACAAACGGGGGCCGTTCGATATCCTCGCAGAGGTCGGCCTGGCCCGTGCGGATGACGCGCCCCATGAGACTCGTGTCCGCAGCCTCGTGATCCGCTACGGGGAACTCGCGATCGGGCTGGGCAAGAAACCCGTGGCCCGCCCATCCGATCGGGCGTGCCATGCGAGTCGCCGGATTGATCAGCGCCACCATCGAGATCGCGTATCCGCCTACGCGGTGCGCCAGCCGGCATGTCTCATTCAACAGCTCGTCGCGGTTTTGTATACGCAGGAGAGCCGCGTTGATTCCCGAGAGCATCTGCAGAACCCCGGTCAGCCGGGCCACCTGCCGCTCGGCGAGTTGGCTGGTGCGGCGCAGTTCAGCGTCCGCGAGCGCGCGCTTCACGGCGGGCACCAGCCTCATCAGATTGCTTTTCAGGACGTAATCGATCGCCCCGCACTTCAACGCTTCGATGGCGACCTCTTCGCCGATGGTCCCGGATAGAAAAATGAAGGGAACATCGGGCGCCTCGACGCGCGCAACGGCAAGAGCGGTCATCCCACCGAATCCGGGCAAACTGAAATCCGACAGGATGAGATCCGGCAGCCGCTCTTTCAGCGCGCTTCGCATTTCCCGCTCGTTGATCACGCGGCGATAGCTGCATTTGAATCCTGCCGCGTCCAATCGCCTGATCGCCAACTCCGAGTCCGGCTCGGAATCTTCGATCAGCAACACACTAAGCTCCATAAGTTCCATTTTCTGGCTCAGCCTTTCCATGCGACACTTCTCCTGCTCGTGCGGGGATGACATGAATGAGCGGCCAGCACGACTCCGCACCGAAGAATCCCCCGGCAAGTGCATTACACGCCCATAAAATGCCGCGCTTCCCAAGCCCACGTCACACTCCGCGTAAGGATCTCGGTAATCACTTAGCCGCGCGCTTCATGCCATGGGATTCGTCGAATGCTGCGTTGCAGCATCACTGAAGTATCGGATCGTTTCCCGCGGCAATGGGGCGAACTCTCCCTCAGACAATCACAGTCACCTGCCGCGAGCGGTCTTTGTGCAGCCGGATAAGTTCGCTTACGCCTCCATCGCTCGACAGCGTAGTCGCTCGCGCCGGCGCGATCGCGTCGGACCAGAATTGATGCCAGGTCAATGGTGCCCCGGGCCGGAATCGAACCGGCGACCTAGCGCTTAGGAGGCACTCGCTCTATCCACTGAGCTACCGAGGCTTAAGATTCAGGGCCGGAGTTGCCTCCGGCCCCGAAATAGTGGTGGAGGAGAAGGGGATCGAACCCTCGACCTTCGCATTGCGAACGCGACGCTCTCCCAACTGAGCTACTCCCCCGTTAAAGGGCCCGGAATATTAGCAGCAAAGCGCCTTAAGCCAAAGTATCGCGCCTATGCCGGTCGAACCTACGCTAGGATGTACCTCAGGAGGGGGCCAATATGATCAAAGCGGGCGAACGTGCGCCGGAATTCACGCTTCCGGACGACACTGGGAAGGACCGGTCCCTGACGGAGCTGTTGAGTGCGGGCGCGATCGTTCTCTATTTCTACCCCGCCGACTTCACCCCCGGGTGCACGCGCCAAGCCTGCGCCCTCCGCGACATACACACGGAGATAGAAAGCGCCGGCTTACGGGTCGTCGGCATCAGCCCGCAGAGCCCCGAATCGCATGCCAAGTTCAAAGCCAAATATCAGCTGCCGTTTGTCTTGCTGTCGGATGAACAAAAGACCGTCGTCAAAATGTACGGAGTCAACGGGCCCTTGGGAGTAGGCGTACGCCGCGCCACGTTCTTGATCGACGCCAGCCGCCGGGTTCGCGACGCGGTATTGGCGGATTTCAAGATCGGCCGGCACTCGGATTTCGTCCGCAAGGCAATCATGTTGCGCGCCACGGCGGCTTCCTAGGCTAAGGAACCCGAGAGACGGCGCAAGCACCCGCACGGAGCGATTCCGTCTAGTAATTCAATCGCAATAAATTGGCGTGACCGATTCGCGGCACGGTGACGATGTACATGGTGCCGTATTCCTGATCACCGATTTCCGGAATATTCGGGTTGCCGCTCAGTGCCGCGACGATCCGAGGCACGGTATCGCTGTGCCCCACGATCAATACCCTGCCCCCGGCGTGCTCTCGCAGCGCCCTGCGCGCGAGGCCTCGTGGGTCGTCGGCCGGCGCAACCGTCTCGACAATTCCCAGGCGCGCCGCCAGGGGCGCGGCGGTGAGCCGATTGCGCAGGGCGGGCGACACATAGATGGCGTCCACGTGACCCAAGGCCTTGGCATCGACGAACATCCGCGCGAGCAGCGCCGCCCGTGCCTCTCCCGCCTGGCTGAGCGGCGGATCGGTGACGCTGACACTCAAATCCTTTTCTGCATGGCGAACGACGATGACGGTGGTCGAACCGGCCGTCCCCCACACCCACGCGGCAAATAGTACAACACTCAAGCCCACGAAGGCCGCTAACGCCGTCAACCAGATCGGCGTCAAGAAAGGCCGGCGTTGAAAGCTCACGTGGTCTCTTTTCATTGGTAGCATGATACCAATGAATGTCGTCAGTCAGGTTCCCAGGCTGCAGGTCCTCATCCTCGCCGCCGGATTTTCCTCCCGATTGGGGCGCCCGAAACCCTTGGCCCGGGTGCGGGCCTTCAGCTTGTTGCGCCGAACTCTCAACGTAGCGGCGCGCTTTGCACCCGCGAAAATCGTGGTCGTGATCCCGCGCCATGCGGCGCGCTATCGGATCGAAGCGCGAGGAGTCGAAGTAGTCTTCACCGCCAATCCGCGGCGCGCGGAAGGGCTGTCGAGTTCGGTGCGCCGCGGCATCATTCTGGCGCGCTACTCACCTGCACTTCTCCTGTTGCCGGTCGATCTGCCCGCTCTGCAGCCGCGCGACGTGGCCCGGCTGATCTCGCGCTGGCGCGCCGCCCGGCGTTGCGTGATCGCGAGAGGCATTGGGCAGAAAGATGGCACGCTGCGCGGCGGTGTGCCCCTCATCCTGCCGCGATGGCTGTATTCACGGGCGCTCGAGGTGACAGGTGATGTCGGACTGCGCGACTTGGTCGGCGGGTTGCCGGCGCCGCAGCGAGTGCTGTTGAATCTTCCGTCGGCGGCGCTGGACGTCGATACGCCGCAAGATCTGCGCGCCGCGAGGCGTCGTCTGCGCCCCTCGGGCGTCACTCTCTAGCGCTCTGCACCAGCCGATATCCGACCGCGGTTTCGGTCAAGATATGCTTGGGCTGCGCGGGATCGTCTTCCAGTTTCTGCCGCAGGTGCCCCATGTATACGCGCACGTAGTGGCCATCCGCCGTGTGCGAGGGACCCCAGACTTCGCGCAGGATTTGGCGATGGGTGAGAACCTTGCCGGAATTGGCGATCAACAGCGTCAACAGACGGTATTCGATCGGAGTCAGGTGGATGGGCGCCCCACCCTTGTGAACCGTACGCAAGCTCAAGTCGATCTTGACGTCGCCGAACTCGAAGATCGAACCAAGACCCGCGCCCGCGTCTCGCCGCCGCCGCGAGGCGGCGCGCACCCTTGCCAACAATTCTCCCACTCCGAAGGGCTTGGTCAGGTAATCATCGGCCCCGGCATCCAATGCCCCTATCTTGTCCTGCTCCCCGACGCGCGCCGACAACACGATCACGGGGACACTCGACCAGCCGCGCAAGTCACGCAGGAATGTCATCCCGTCGCCGTCGGGCATCCCCAGATCCAGAATGATGAGATCGGGCTTGCGGGTACCGGAGTCGATCAAGCCCTGCCGCAAGGTATCGGTCTCGTGCACGCTCCACCCCTCCGCCTCCAGCGCGGTGCGTACGAAGCGCCGGATTTGGCGCTCATCCTCGACGAGAATCGCCACCGGCAGCGGCTCAGCCATGGGCAGCCTCCGCCTCTTCCGCGGCCGCGGGCGGCTGTCCCAGGGGCAGGGTGAAGGTGAATCGCGCGCCGCCGCCCGGACGGTTTGTGGCGACGATCTTGCCCTGGTGCGATTCGACGATTGCGCGGCAAATCGTCAATCCAAGTCCTACTCCGGGCGTCGCCGATTCGCGTTCGCCCCGGGTGAATTTCTGAAATACCGCTTCCTCCCGCCCGGCGGGCAAACCCGGTCCATTGTCCGACACGGATACGCTGAGTTGATCCGCAATGGCTTCGGCCGCCAATATGATTCTGCTCCCCGGTGGAGTGTACTTCGAAGCGTTCTCCAACAAGTTGACCAAGACTCGTTCGATCAGCAGCGCATCGATGCGCACCAGCGGCAGATCCCGCGGTACGTGCACTTCGACGACGTGTTGTTTCAACATACCCTGAGTCGCATTCAATGCCGAACCGACCACCTCTTCCAGAGGCTGCCATTGGAGGTTGAGCTTGACCTCGCCGCTTTCGATGCGCGCCATGTCGAGCAGGTTACTGACGAGGGTGCTCATGCGGCGCGCCTCGTCCTGTATGGCCTCCGCGCTCTCGAGCTGCGCCGGCGACAGCGCCGGCTTGGTGAGGGTCAGGGACTCCGCCAGACCCACGAGAACGGTCAGCGGCGTGCGCAAATCATGCGACAGCGCGGCGAGCAATGAATTGCGCAAGCGCTCCGATTCCATCCGCACCAAGGCATCTTGCGCCACCTCCACATAGTGTACGCGCTCGAGCGCAATGGCGATCAACGCGGCGAAGGTGTCGAGCAGTTGCCGCTGTTCCGGTATGAGCAGCAGACGCCGATTGCGCGCCTTGACCGCCAGGACGCCGCGCGCTTGAGTCGGCGCGCGCAGCGGCACGTAAAGAACCTCGCTGCCCGGCAAAGTGTCGGTGCCGAATCCCGCCGGCTGGCCCTTGTCGAACGCCCATTGCGCGATGCCGATGTCGACGTTGAGCGCCGTCTCGGTGCGCGGCGCGGTCACCGCCAATTGACCGGCGGCGTTCGGCAACAGCAATGCCGCGCTGGCGCGAAAGGTGCGTTCGATGGAGGCATCGCTGATTCTCACGACTTGATCGATCTGCACCGCGCCGGACAAGTCGCGTGCAATCTCGTACAGCGAACCGGCCCGCTCTTCGCGATGTCCGGCCACGCGCGCCTGAAAACGCAAGCCCGCGGTCAACTGTCCGGTGATCAAGCCCACGGCCAGCATGATGATGAACGTCAAAATATACTGCACGTCGCTCACCGCAAAGGAAAACCGCGGTGGAACGAAGAAGAAATCGAAAGAACACACGCTCAGCACCGCCGCCAGAGCCGCGGCGCCGCGTCCGAAACGAACGGCAACCAGCACGACTGTGAGGATGAATATCGCCACGATATTCGACCGATCGAAGTGCGCGGCGAGCGGCATCGACAGCAGCGTCACGGCCACGCACGCCAGCGTCGCCCATAGATACCGCAGCTGTTTGAACTTGCGCCTATCGCTGGACTCCACACCCGGACTCGCCGGCCAGGAGGAGGTCCTTGCGTCCCCGTTCTGCATCACGCCATCGGCTCGCCCGATCTCGACGAGATCGATGTCCGGCGCCAGCATCGCCAGTTTCTGCCCGCTGGACCGTTGCCACGGCCACAGCCGCCGCGCCGGATCGCGGCCGATGACCAGCTTCGACAGATTGTGGTTGCGGGCGTAGGCGATCACGCTGGTCGCCACGTCGGCAGAGGCGATCACCGCGGTCGTGGCGCCCAATTCCTTGGCCAACCTCAGGGTTCCCAGAATCTTCTCGCGCCGGGCGGCGGGCAAACGCTGCAATCCGGGAGTTTCCACATAGACGGCGTGCCACTCGGCATTCCACTGGCCCGCGAGCCGCGCCGCCGCCCGGACCACCCGCTCCGCCCCGGCGTCCGGGCCCACGCAGGTCAAGAGCGCATTGGCGGTTTTCCAAACGGACTCTATCGACTTGTCGACGCGATAGGCTTGGACATCGCCCTCGACGCGATCGGCCGTGCGCCGCAGCGCCAGCTCGCGCAGGGCCATCAGATTGCCCTTGCGGAAGAAATTGCTCGCCGCCCTCTCCGCTTGATGCGGCACGTAAACCTTGCCGGCCTTCAGGCGCTCCAGCAGTTCGTCCGCCGGTATATCGACCAGCACCACTTCGTCCGCATCGTCGAAGGCCGTATCGGGTACCGTTTCCCATACCCGCACGTTGGTGATGCCGCCGACGACGTCGTTGAGGCTTTCCAGGTGCTGCACATTCAACGTGGTGAAGACGTCGATTCCCGCCGCCAACAGCTCCTCCACGTCCTGCCATCGCTTCGGATGGCGCGCGCCTCGAGCATTCGAGTGCGCGAGCTCGTCGACCAGGATGAGAGCAGGACGGCGCAGCAATGCCGCGTCGAGATCGAATTCGTAGAGGTCCTTGCCCCGATACGGCATCGGCTTCGGCGGCAGGATCTCCAAGTCCGCGAGCAGCGCCGCTGTTTCGGCGCGGCCGTGAGTCTCGACGACCCCGATGACGACGTCTCGGCCCTCGGCGCTGAGTTTGCGCGCGGCCACCAACATGGCGTAGGTCTTGCCCACGCCGGCGGAGGAGCCGAAATAGATCCGCAGCTTACCGCGGCGCGCCTCGGCCTCTTGACGCTTGACCTTCGCCAGCAGGAGATCGGGATCGGGGCGTTGTTCGCTCAGTGTCGGCATCTGCCGCTATTGTGCGCGATCTAAGTCCAAATTGAGTAATAAAACGTTGACTCGCGCTTCGCCGAAGATCCCCCATTGCGGCGTTTCCACGTGGTCCATGACGAGCTGGCGTACTTTGTCGGCATCCAGATGCCTCGCGCGCGCGACGCGTCCCACCTGGTACAACGCAGCCGCCGGGCTCACGTGCGGATCGACTCCGCTCGCCGATGCGGTCACGAGATCCACGGGAATGGGCAGCGAATTGTCCGGGTCGGCGGCCTTCAAGGCATCGATGCGCCCCCGCACTGCTTCGATGAGCGCGGGGTTCGTCGGCCCAAGGTTTGAACCGCCCGACGCCGTGGCATTGTTCGGCATCGGCGAAGTCGCGGAGATGCGGCCCCAGAAATACTTCGGCTCCTGGAACGATTGGCCTATCAGCGAAGAACCCACGGCCTTGCCGTCGCGCATCACCAGACTGCCGGACACTTGGTTCGGGAAGACCGCCTTGCCGATGCCGGTGACGGCCAGGGGGTACACCAGGCCGGTCAATACGGTCAGCAGCGCGAACAGCACGAGCAAAGGACGCAGCATCGAACTCATGATCGTAATCCTTCTCTAAACCAACCGCAGCGCCGTGAGTATCATGTCGATCAGCTTGATGCCGGCGAAGGGCACGATGATGCCTCCCACGCCGTAGATCAGCAGGTTGCGGCGCAACAGCGAGGCGGCGCCGAGCGCGCGATACTTCACGCCCTGGAGAGCGAGCGGAATCAACAGGACGATGATGAGCGCGTTGAATATCACCGCGGACAAAATCGCGGAGTTCGGACTCGTCAGCCGCATCACGTCGAGAGTCGCCAGCTGCGGATACGTGGTGGCGAATGCGGCCGGAATGATCGCGAAATACTTGGCAACATCGTTGGCAATGGAAAACGTGGTGAGCGATCCGCGCGTGATCAAGAGCTGCTTGCCGACTTCGACGATTTCGATCAGCTTGGTGGGATTCGAGTCCAGGTCCACCATGTTGCCGGCTTCTTTGGCAGCCTGAGTGCCGGAGTTCATGGCGACCGCGACGTCTGCCTGGGCCAAAGCGGGTGCGTCATTCGTGCCGTCGCCGGTCATGGCGACGAGCCGCCCTTCGCTCTGATACTGGCGGATCAGTTTGAGCTTGGCCTCGGGGGTCGCTTCGGCCAGGAAATCATCCACTCCCGCCTCGGCCGCGATCGCCGCCGCAGTGAGGCGATTGTCGCCGGTGATCATCACCGTTCGGATGCCCATGCGGCGCAGCTCGCCGAATCGTTCCTTGATGCCGCCTTTGACGATGTCCTTGAGCTCGATCACGCCCAGCACGCGGCCGCCGTCGGCGACCACCAAGGGTGTGCTGCCCTTTCGCGCCACTTCGTCGACGGTCTGGGAGATACGCGGCGGGAAGATGAAACCTGCAGCCTCGATGTACAAACGGATCGACTCGGCAGCGCCCTTGCGCACCTCTCTCGACCCCAGGTTGACGCCGCTCATGCGGGTATGCGCGGAGAACGGGACGAAGGTGGCTTCGAGTTGAGTCAGGTTCCGCTCGCGCAGGTTGAAGCGTTGCTTCGCCAGCACGACGATGCTGCGGCCCTCGGGGGTTTCGTCCGCGAGCGAGCTCAACTGCGCGCTATCCGCGAGTTGCTGTTCAGTATAGCCTTCCGCGGGAATGAACGCCGCGGCTTGCCGATTTCCCAGAGTGATGGTGCCGGTCTTGTCGAGCAGCAGTACGTCCACATCGCCCGCGGCCTCCACTGCGCGGCCCGATGTCGCGATGACGTTGGACGCCATCATTCGGCTCATGCCGGCGACACCGATGGCCGACAGCAGGCCGCCGATGGTCGTCGGTATGAGACAGACCAGCAAGGCCACCAGCACGGTAATCGTCACCGGTGCACCGAGTTTGGCCACGGCCACGCTGAACAGCGAGAACGGCAGCAAGGTGGCGGTGGCGAGCAGGAAGACCAGCGTCAGGGCGATGAGCAATATGGTCAGTGCGATTTCGTTCGGCGTTTTTTGCCGCTTGGCGCCCTCCACCATGGCGATCATGCGGTCGATGAACGCCTCGCCGGGATTCACGGCGACGCACACCACCAGCCAGTCGGACAACACTCGCGTGCCGCCGGTCACCGCCGAGAAGTCGCCGCCGGATTCGCGAACCACCGGCGCCGATTCGCCGGTGATGGCACTCTCATCCACCGAGGCGACGCCGTCGACCACCACTCCGTCCGCCGGAATCACATCGCCGGTTTCCACCAGAAAAAAATCGCCCTTGCGCAGCTGCGGCGCCGGAGTCGCCATCCACTCCGTTCGATTCTTTGCCGCCCGCAACTTCTTGGCGCTGACGGATTGCTTCAAGCCGCGCAGGGAGGCCGCCTGGGCTTTGCTCCGCCCCTCCGCCAGGGCTTCGGCGAAGTTCGCGAACAGCACGGTGAACCACAGCCACGCCGTTACGGCAAAAATGAAGCCGGCCGGCGCCTCGCCTTGGCCACGCAGCGCCTGCACGAACAAGACGCTGGTCAGAAGGCTCCCGATGTACACGACGAACATCACCGGGTTGCGTATCTGCACCCTCGGCGAGAGCTTGCGGAAGGAATCGGCGACGGCCGGACCCAAGAGCGCCGAATCGAACAATGTCAGAGACTTGCGAACCATGTTAGCCCTTCAGTGAATCGCGTGACGCTAATGAATCGCGTACAGCTGCAGATGCTCGACCACCGGTCCGAGCGCGAGCGCCGGAACATAGGTCAATGCGCCCACCAACACCACCGTGCCGACGAGCATCGCAACGAATAGCGGTCCATGAGTCGGCAGAGTGCCGGCGGTGGGTTCGATGCGCTTCTTCTTCGCCAGGGATCCGGCCATCGCGAGTACCGGCACGATAAACGCGAATCGCCCGAACCACATGGCCACCGCCAGCAATGTATTGTAGAAAGGCGTGTTGGCCGAGAGGCCGGCGAAGGCGCTGCCGTTGTTGTTCGCCGCGGATGACAAGGCGTAAAGAATCTCAGAAAATCCGTGCGCCGCGGGGTTGAACACGCCGGCCCTTCCCGCCTCCGTCATCACCGCGATCGCGGCGCCGACCAGCACCAGGAAGGGCGTCACCAGAATCACGATCGAGGTCATTTTCATCTCGAACGATTCGATTTTCTTGCCGATGTATTCGGGCGTGCGGCCGATCATCAATCCGGCGACGAATACCGCCATGATGGCGAATACCAGCATGCCGTAGAGGCCCGACCCGACGCCGCCGAACACGACCTCGCCAAGTTCGATCAGCCACATCGGCACCATGCCGCCCAGCGGCGTGAAGGAGTCGTGCGTGGCATTCGTGGCGCCGCAGGAAGCCGCCGTGGTGATGGTGGCGAAGAGCGCCGAGGCAACGACGCCTATGCGGGTCTCCTTGCCCTCCATATTCCCGCCGGCCTGCAGCGCACTCTGCGTTTGATCCACGCCCAATGGCGTAAACAGCGGATTGCCCTGCTGTTCGGCCCACAGCGCGACCGTCGCCATCACCGCAAAAATGACCGTCATCCCTACGAAAACGGCCCAACCCTGGCGCGTATCGCCCACCATTCGTCCGAACGTGAAGCACAGCGCGGCGGGAATCAGCAACATCGAGATCATCTGCAGAAAGTTGCTCAGGGGTGTCGGGTTTTCGAAGGGATGCGCGGAATTGGCGTTGAAAAAGCCGCCGCCATTGGTGCCCAGCATCTTGATCGCCTCTTGCGAGGCCACGGGGCCCATCGCGAGGGATTGCGTGTGAGTCGTCGAAGTCTCGGTGATGGCATTGCCCTTGTCGTCCTTGAGCGGTAGTCCGCCGGCGTCGAGCTTGGGTTGGCTGTAGGTCAAGCTCTCCAGCGTGTTCACGTCTTTATAAGTGTCAAAATTCTGGATGACGCCCTGCCCCATGAAAATGACGGCGAGAGCCAAGGACAGCGGCAGCAAAATGTATAAGGTGCTGCGCGTCAGATCGACCCAGAAATTACCGATGCCCTGCGCCGAGCGGCGCGCAAAGCCGCGGATCAGCGCAAACGCAACCGCGATGCCGGTGGCCGCGGAGAAGAAATTCTGCACGGCCAGCGCAACCATTTGAGTGAAATAACTCATCGTGGATTCGCCGGAATAGCCCTGCCAATTGGTGTTGGTCACGAAACTCACGGCCGTGTCGAAGGCCGAATCCGGCGTGACGTTCGCCAAGGCCTGCGGGTTCAACGGCAGCCAGACTTGCAGCCGCTGCGTGAAATAGACGACCGCCACGCCCAAGGCATTGAACAACAAGAGCGCCATGGCGTAGCGCGTCCAAGGCATGTCTTTCGTGGTGTCGACGCCGGCCGCGCGATAGATGATCCGCTCCAACTTGCCGACAATTCCGCGGATCGGCGCGGGGTCCGCGATGCGCGTCAGGTAAATGGCGAGGGGATAGCTCACCGCGGCGAGCACTCCCAAGAACAGCAGCAGCGTGGACCAGGCCTGGGTGGACATCACAGGTCCTCGGCTCGAAACAGTGCAACCACCAGGTAGACGAGGAGCGCCAAAGCAATGGCTCCGCTCAGTGCATACGCCCAGGTCATTTTTTGCGCTCCAAGGCCGCGCAGCCTGCGACCAACGCCAGCGTCAACAGCAAGAACACGCCGATCAATGCCAAAAACAAGATATCCACTGCATCTCCCGCGACTTGAACTCAGCACGCACTCCGCCAAGGGAACAAGTTAGGCCCGCGGGTGGAAAAACACGGCAGTATTTACTATCGCCGATGTAAAGGCGGTGTAAAGGAGGAGTCCGGGAGTCCCGGCGCGGATCGGCTCAGAAGTCCCAGTGCGGGTAGTCGCGAAACGCCTGCAAAACCGTCTCGATCTTAGGAAGCGGTACATCCAGATGCGTGACCAGACGCGTGCGAGTCCCGACGGTCGCGAGGATGCCGCGCTCGTCGAGATGGCTCTTGAGACCCTCGACGTTTTTGTCCGGAATGCGGACGTACAGAATGTTGGTTTGCGGGGGTTCGACGTGCAGCCCTAAGGCGCGCAATCCGTCGGCGAGAAAGCCTGCATTCGCGTGATCCTGCGCCAGCAGCCGCACATGATGCTCCAGGGCATAGAGTCCTGCCGCCGCCAGCACGCCGGCCTGGCGCATGCCGCCGCCCAGTGCCTTGCGCCAGCGTCGCGCCTGCGCAATCAAATCCCGGGAACCCAGCAACACCGACCCGGCGGGCGCGCCCAGACCCTTGGAGAGGCACACCGACACGGAATCGAAGCCCGCCACGGCGGCTTGCTCGTCGATCTGAAGTTTCACGATGGCGTTGAAGATTCGCGCGCCGTCCAGATGGGTGCGCAGCCCCTGCGCGTGGGCAAACTCCGTGGCCTGCCGCTGATAGGCCAGTGGGAGCACGCGGCCACCAATGGTGTTTTCGAGCGCCAGCAACCGCGTGGGAGCAAAATGGATGTCCCGGGGTTTGATGGCCTTGGCGATGCGTTCGATGGAAATCCCACCGTCCGGCTCATTCTCCAGCGGCTGCGGCTGGATGCTGCCGAGAACGGCGGCTCCGCCCTGTTCGTAGCTATAGGTGTGGGCTTCCTGCCCAACCAGGTATTCGTCGCCGCGGCCGCAATGAGCCATCAAGGCGGCCAGATTGCTTTGCGTACCGCTGCAGAAAAACAGCGCACTCTCGAAACCGAAACGTTCAGCCATCAATGCTTGCAGGCGATTGACAGTGGGGTCGTCGCCATAGACGTCGTCGCCCACTTCCGCTGCGGCCATGGCGGCACGCATGCCCGCCGCGGGGCGCGTTACCGTATCACTGCGTAAATCGATGTCGTAGCGGCGCGTGTCCAATCCAGCCTCCGTGTCGAACCCGGCGTCATTGTACCGGGTCCGTGCGAACCCTCGTTGTCTCAATTTTCACGAGACGCAACGCACTGTCATCACCGCCAGTAAGTGGCAGGTTCGGCAGAAAATCACCGGCCCATCCGTTCTGCGCTGGCGCAATTACGAGAGATTCCTGGGACCTCTGCTCCGCCTGACGGATTTGGATCCGTGACTTAAGGCATAATTCTCCAATGGCACATCGCGAAAATGCTGGCCACAGGGCGCGGCTCGCCACACTTCACGCGAAGCTCATCGGATGGTTGGTGAACGAGGCGTATCCCCGCTGGGCGCATTACGGCATCGATCCGAAGAACGGCGGCTTCATCGAGGCGCTCGGGCAAGACGGCCTCGGGCTTCCTCATCCACGGCGGGCGCGGGTTCATCCGCGTCAGATTTATGCGTTTGGGCAGGCGCAGGCGTTGGGCTGGAGTGGCGAGGTGATGGGGATCATCAGCCGCGGGATGCAATATTTCACGGCTCGTTATCGGCGCGGCGACGGATTGTTTCGCACGCTGGCCGCGGCCGATGGAACGGCCCTCGACGAGCGCGCCCTTCTCTATGACCAGGCATTCGCGCTGCTCGGGCTAGCCGCGGCCGCCACGGCGCTCGGCGCACACGACGAGTTCGAGGAACGCGCCGTTGCGCTACGCGAAACGATCGAGAGCCACTTCAGCACGGCCGATGGCTCGCTGCGCTCGGAAGACGGCGCGGATGCCATTCGCGAATCGAATCCCCACATGCATTTGCTCGAGGCCTGCCTGGCATGGGCCGAAATCGGCGGCGATCCCGGTTGGACGTCCTGGGTTCGACGCCTCGCCGAGCTCGCGGTCTCGCGCTTCATCCGCAAAGGCGGCGGCGCGATCGGCGAGGTCTACACCGCGGCGTGGCAGCCGGCACCCGGGCTCGCCGGCCGCATCATTGAACCCGGGCATCAATTCGAATGGGCGTGGTTGCTGCTGCGATGTGAACCCCTGCATCCGCCGCTGCGGGAAACGGCTTTGCGGCTGCTGGCCGTTGGTGATCAATACGGGGTGCGTCATGGGGTCGCGATCAATCAGCTGCTTGACGACTTCACGGTCACGGACGCCAACGCCCGGTTCTGGCCGCAAACCGAGCGCCTCAAAGCGGCTCTGCTCGCTGCGACCGTGACGGGCGAACCGCGTTTCTGGACCATGGCCCATGCTGCGGCCGCAAGCTTTTTCCCCTACCTGAAAACCTCCGTGCCGGGGTTGTGGTTCGACTTGCAGCGGCCGGACGGTACGTTCATCGACTCCCCGGCGCCGGCCAGCACCTTCTATCACTTGGTCGGAGCCATCGTGGCGCTGGACACGGCGTTGCGCAGTTCTGCCTGACGGGACTATATTTTTCCGATAATCTTGTGCGCGCGCATGAATGCGGCGGCGGAGAGATTCCAATGAACGAAGAAGCCCTGAACCTCAGCATACGAAAGTTCTTGAAAACGGTCGGCGTCAATTCGCAGCGGGAGATCGAGCACGCGGTGGCCAAGGCCGCTGCGGCCGGCGCCATTGCCGGCACCGAATCATTTCCCGCAAAAATGACGCTGGAAATTGCGGGGCTCAAGGTAAAGGTCGAATTCAGCGGCGACATCACGCTTCAATGAGCGCCCTGCAGCGCGCACATCAAGGGGGGTTCGGATTGGGCCGGGGTGGTTTCGGGCCGAAAGCCCTTGCGGTATCGCGCTGGGGACGCGTGGTCCGCGAGAGCGCTCGCTGGCGCGCCAGCTCTTTGATCCCGAGCTCCTTGTAGTTCGAGCTCGTCAGCGACGCCAGGAATGCAACCAGGTCGTCGATATCCGGCTCCTTCAAAGCGAGCGGCTGGATGTCTTCGTCGAGATAGGGATTGTGCAAACCGTCGCCCTTGTTGTAGTGGTCCACGACATCCCACAGCGTTTCTTGCGAGCCGTCGTGAAAGTAGGGCCCCGTCACCAGCACATTGCGCAAGTTCGGTGTCTTGAACGCTGCAATGTCCGCTTCCTTCTTCGAAATGAGAAAGCGGCCCAGTGCCGACATCTCCGTCTGAATGGCGGCATTGTCGATGGCCGCCGAATCCCCCGACTTGATGAGCTGCTCGGCCTGGCGCGCCAGCGCAACGACATTGTGCCGGACGATGCCGATGCCGATATTGTGGTAGACATTGTCCGTAAAGTTCGAGGTATCCCGCTTGTCTTCGGTCAACGCGTGGCATTTGTTGCATCGGCCCCGCGTGTTGAAGACAATCCATCCGCGCGTTGCTGAGGCATCGATGGCGTGCTTCTCGCCGGCGATGTAGTGATCGAAGGGCGAATCAAACGCCAGCTGTGTCCGCTCGTAGGATGCGATGGCGCGCAGCAGATCGGGGCCGTTGGGCGGGCGGCCGAAGACGCTGCTGAAGGCGCGCCGGTATCCTCCGATGGCGGCGATCCGGGCCACGGCAGCGTCCATGCTGGGTTGGCCCATCTCAACTGTATTGACGATCGGCAGCGCCGCCTGCTCCTCGAGGGTATTTACCCGGCCGTCCCAGAACTGCGTCTTGTTGAAGAGTGCGTTCAGAATGGTCGGCGCGTTGCGCTGGCCGGCGCGGCCATGGATACCGACCGAAACGGGTCTGCCGTCGGTGAAAGCGCGGGCGGGATCGTGACAGGTGCCGCAGGCCACGGTTCCGTCAGCCGACAGGCGGCCGTCGAAGAATAGTTTCTGGCCGAGGGCGATCTTCTCGGGAGTCTGCGGATTGTCGGGCGGAATCGCCGCGAGAACCGCGCCGTCGGGCAAGCCGATCTGTCGGGGAGACTTAGGCTGGGCCAGCGCACCCGCCTTCGGAATAGGCGGCGCTTTCAGCGTCGTTTGCCGGATCGCTCCGTACCGATCGGCTCTCTCCGTCGGACTCGTGCAGCCCGCGGTCAGGCAAGCGAGCATAAGCGCGGCGCAGCATTGTGTTTGCTTCGCAACCCGCATCGCATCTCTCCTCCGTCGGTGGAAAGATCAATCCGAGATCGCCCAGAGTAGCAAGGAGCCGTGAACTTTTCACGCCTCCCGAGGGGAGCATACCCTAAGGGGAGCACCTCTATCGGCGGGTCGGCCGCGCCGTCGAATTCCGAATGACCAATTCATGATCGAGCAAATGCCGCGGGATGCGATCGGGCCAACCGTTGCGCCGCGGCTCGAACCGAATGATCAAGTCGGCGGCGATCCTGGCCATCGCCGCCACCGGCTGGCGAACGGTCGTCAACTCGGGCCAAATCATGCCGGCGACCGGCGCGTCGTCGAAACCGGCCACCGACAGCTGGCCCGGCAAATCGAGCCCGAATTTGCGCGCCATCGATACCACCGCCGCGGCCATGTCGTCATTGCTGGCGAAGATGGCGGTGGGCGGCATGGCCGCACGCAACATCCGCTCGGCGCAAATCAAGCCGTCGCCGAAAACGAAGTTGCCGGTTTGAACCAAATCGGAGTCGACGGGAATCTGGTGAGCCCGCATCTCGTCGACGAAACCGAGATAGCGCTGCTCGGTGGCACCATGCTCGGGTCTTCCCAAAATAAAACCGATGCGGCGATGTCCGAGGCTCACCAAATGCGCCGTGATCTGCCGCGCCGCCGCGTAGTCGTCGATTCCGATCGACGGGGTGGTGCTCAGGTTGTGTTTCGGCGCGATTCGAACGATGGGGATCGACGCCTCGTGAAGCTTGTTCAATACGACGGGGTGGTCGCTCAGGGGAGGCAATAGAATGACTCCTTCCAGGCGCAGCTGTCCGAGCAAAGTGTCGATCTGTTTGTCGATCGCGGGACTTTCCACATCCCAGGGCTCGACCATCAAGTGCAGGCTGGACTCTCGGCAACGTTCGACCGCGCCGGCCTGAAATTCGCTCAAATAGTCGCCGGGCTTTTCGCAGAACAGCCCGATGAGAAAGGACCGGTTGCTGGCGAGGCCGCGCGCGTTGAGATTCGGCCGGTAATTGAGCTGCTCGATGGCGTCGAGAATCCGCGCGCGGGTGTCGGAACGAACCCGAGGTTCATTGTTGATGACCCTCGATACCGTCTTCGGTGACACCTTGGCGAGGTCCGCCACCTCTTGAATCGTAACGGATGCCGGACTCAAATTGATGGCCAATATTCGAACCTCGGGGCTGAAGTGTCTATATTAGCCATTCGCCTGGGGCGGACACCGGCGGAGCCGCGGCAGCGGAACCCAACAACAAAAGCGCGGCGGCGACTGTCAAGGCGGGGCACGTTATAACTATTTGTAATACTTATATTTCTGATGACCTGGCCGCGGCCGGTAGCACCGTAAAAATCGTCCTCGAGATTGAAGCTTACAGGATTAGAAGCAAAAATGTCAGCGCTGTCAAATGATCGTCGGCATCGGCGGCGGGCTCGGTACGAGAGGCCTGAGGCGAGTGTCTGCCGTGCCGATTAACTCCCACCCTTTCGGCTTGCTTGGCCTGCTCGACTGGGTGGTGGTCGCCGCGTATACCGGGGGCCTCATCTTTCTCGGTCTCTTGATGTCGAAGAGGCGCATCGCGCCGGTGGACTATTTTCTGGCCTCGCGGGCATCCCAATGGCCGGTGATCGGTTTGGCGCTGCTCGCCTCCAATATGTCCTCGACGGCCTTGGTCGGCCTCGCCGGCGGAGCCTATGCCATGGGTATTTCGGTCTACGACTACGAATGGTCGGCCGTCGTGATCCTGGTGTTTTTCTGCGTGTTCCTGCTGCCCTCCATCATTCGCAGTCAAACCTACACCATGCCGGAATTTCTCGAGCGGCGTTATGATCGCCGAGTCCGCCTGCACTTCGCGCTGCTCACCTTGTTTTTGAATATATTCGTCGATTCTGCCGGAGTGCTGTACAGCGGCTCCCTGGTCTGCCAGCTGCTCTTTCCCGGGTGGCCATTGTGGTTGATCGTCACGCTCCTGGCCGGCACGGCCGGCCTTTACACCACCCTGGGCGGACTGCGGGCGGTGATTTATATCGAAGCGGTACAAGCCGTCGTGCTGATGCTGGGCGCCCTCATGATATCGATCGGCGCGTTCAGCCGCGCCGGCGGCTGGCATGCCGTCATGCGAGGCGTCGATCCAGCGGCGATATCGCTCATCCGGCCCATCGGCGATCCTGGTGTTCCCTGGCCGGGATTGTTGCTCGGAATTCCGCTGCTGGGGTTTTATTATTGGTGCACGAACCAATCGATCGTGCAGCGGATGTTGTCGGCGAAAAACGTCGATCATGCCCGTTGGGGCGCGCTATTCGCCGGCCTGCTGAAACTGCCGGTGCTGTTCTTGATCGTGCTGCCGGGGACGTGCGCGCTCCTGCTGTTCCCGAAGCTGCCGCAGCCCGACCTCGTGTATCCGAACCTGATCCTGCAACTTCTGCCCGCCGGAATCGTGGGCTTGGTGGTCGCGGGATTCGTTGCGGCGACGATGGTGTCGATCGCCTCGATGCTCAATTCGGCCTCGACCCTGATCACCATGGACGTCATCAAGCAATTCAAGCTCAGCCTGTCGGACGCAGAGATCGTGCGCATCGGGCGCGTGAGCACCGCCGCTCTGCTGGTGGTCGCCGTAGCCTGGGCTCCCCAGCTGCAGCTGTTTCCGTCGCTCTGGCAATATCTGCAGGCCGTGCTGGCCTATGCGGTGCCGCCGGTGGTCGCGCTATTTCTGGTGGGGATGTTTTGGCGCGGCGCCAACGCCGACGGCGCCGCGGCGACATTAAGTCTGGGCTCGCTCTTCGGCTTCGCTCTCTTCATGATCAACGTGGTGTTTCGCTGGACGCATTTTCATTTTCTGTACGCGGCGCCGATTCTCACCGTGCTCGACGCGGCAATCCTGGTCAGCGTCAGTTTGCTCAATCCCGCACCGGCCCCCATCCACGTCTCGATGTGGAAACTCGATTTCAGCCGCGCCGAGCAACTCCGGCTGAAGCTCCTGCCCCTGTGGCAGGACTACCGTTTTCAGGCCGCGGCATTGCTGGCACTGATGGCCGCGGTGGTGATCTCTTTCCGTTGAGCCCCGGAGACTCGCATGAATAGCTGGCCTGATCGGCGCCTACTCGACCTGTTCGGCATTGAAATGCCCATCATCCAAGCGCCGATGGCCGGACCGGGCACCCCCGAATTGGCGATGGCCGTCAGCGACGCGGGAGGGTTGGGCTCTCTGCCTTGTGCGCAGCTCAGCGTGGAACAGATGCGCGCAGCCCTCGAGCTCGTCGGCCCCTGCGCATCGAGACCGCTCAATCTCAATTTTTTCTGTCATACCCCGCCGGCAGTCGACGCCGTCCGCAGCTTGACGTGGCGCGCGCGCCTGGCGCCCTACTATGTCGAGCTGGGTCTCGACCCGGAGGCCGCCCTTCCCGTCGCCGGCCGGCGGCCCTTCGACGATGATTTTTGCGCGGTGGTCGAGGACTATCGGCCGACAGTGGTCAGCTTTCATTTCGGTTTGCCGCGGCGAGAATTGTTGGAGCGCGTCAAGACAGTCGGCGCCAAAGTGGTCTCCTCCGCAACCACCGTCGCGGAAGCCCGTTGGCTGGAGGAGCACGGGTGCGATGCGATCATCGCGATGGGGTATGAGGCCGGCGGCCACCGCGGCAGTTTTCTGGTCGAGGACATGTCGCGACAGGTCGGCACTTTCGCATTGGTGCCCCAAGTGGTCGATGCCGTAACAGTGCCGGTCATCGCGGCCGGCGGCATCGCCGACGCGCGCGGCATCGTCGCCGCCCTTGCGCTGGGCGCGGCGGCGGTGCAAATCGGCACTGCCTACTTATTCTGTCCCGAAGCGAACGTGCCGCCGCTTTATCTCGAGGCCCTGAATGGCGCCGGCGATGACGATACGATGATCACCAATGTATTTACAGGCCGGCCGGCGCGCGGCATCGTCAACCGCATCATGCGCGAACAAGGTCCTCTGTCAGCCCTTGCACCCGCGTTTCCGCTGGCCGCCGCGGCTCTGACTCCGCTCAAAGCGAAATCCGAAGCAGCCGGCCGCGGGGATTTCACCAATCTATGGTCAGGACAGGCGGCCGCCTTGGCTCGCCGGTCCGTGCCGGCCGGACAACTCACTCGCCTGCTCGCGCGCGAGGCCCTGGAAAAGCTGTCGCGCAATCCCCCATCGGCGGCGACGAGCGATTTGACATAGTATCGCCGTTGCAGGATTTACTGACTCACGCCACCCTCAGCGTTCGCTGCACTGGGTTGGGCGAGAGGCGTCTCAGGGTTTGGGGCCCCCGGTAAGGCCGCGGCAACCCACACCTTCACTGCACACCTGATTGACGGGACACACCGCAGGGGTTCCCTTTACGCAGCCGCGCGCATCTGCGCCGGCGGAGCGCGGTGCACACCGTTCCTGTCCGTTGCAGGTTTGCTTATCGTCGCAATCCGAGTCGGTTCTGCACATGAGGGCCGCTTGATCCCGGTCCATGGTTGCAAGCTCGCCTTGCCGGGTAATCACGCCCGATAGCGTGGCGTCGAGCAGCCTCTCCGGCGGCGCCTTGCTCGAAGGCAACTCGACATCGGCGGCGACGATCTCCAACTCGGGCGCCAAGGGACTTGCGCTGCGATAGTACAAGCTGAAACGCACCACATTGCGCGGGTCGAGCGCCTCGCTCAGCTTCACCGGAATGATGTGGGTGGAATCGCGCGGCCATGCCTCGCCGTGCACCAGCGGCAGGCGCCTGACACTTTTACCCGCCTCATAGATCCGCAGTTCCAACGAGCTGCCGGCGCTCAGTTCGTCGGCGCCGGTGACAACGCGAACCTCGAGATGGGACACAGGGATCGCCCCGGCGCTCGCGGCGCAGAGCGCCCAGAGCAACACGATCGGCCAAACTGACATTGCCGGCAGGTGTAATTTCACGGCACCTCCTCCCCGTATGATGAACTCTCCCCCTATCATAGCCCATCCCCAACTGGCGCTGCGTCTCGAGAAGACTTATGTCACACCGGGCGGCGACCGCTCAACGGCGCCGGCGGCAATGCAGGCGCAAATAAAACACGTGCGATGGGAATGGCGGCCAGGGCGCCGAGAAGCTGGGCCAGGATGAACGCCGGCACATGCGATGGGGCGATGCCCGCGAAGGTGTTCGATAGGGAGCGTGCAATACTAATGGCGGGATTCGCGAACGACGTCGACGAAGTAAACCAGTAGGCGGCGCCGATCCACGCAGCCACCATCCAGGGCGCATCCTCCTGTCGCCGATGCCCCAACACGACCAACAAGAGGCAACCAGGCGCGGGCGCATATTCAAGTGTCCGCTGCGGTCCGCTGCTTTCCGATCGCGCGGAGCGACTCCTGCAGCTTCATGCCATCCAAAGACGTGATCGGTAGACTCAACAATAGCGCGATGCGGCTCTCCAGCTCTTTCAATGCTCTGCGGAATGCGAATGCCTTCTCCACATCCGTGCCCTCCACCGCTGCGGGATCGGCGATTCCCCAGTGCGCCGTCATCGGTTTACCCGGCCAGACCGGGCAGACTTCGCCGGCCGCGTCATCGCAGACGGTGACGATGAAATCGAGCGGCGGCGCACCGGGCACGGCGAACTCATCCCAACTCTTGCTGCGAAGACCCGTGGTCGGCAAATTCATCCGTTCGAGAAGCTCTATTGCCATCGGATGAACCTGGCCCTTGGGGAAGCTCCCCGCACTGAAGCCGCGGAACTTCCCGCGGCCTAGAGTGTTGACGAGCGACTCAGCCAGGATGCTGCGTGCCGAATTGCCGGTGCACAGAAACAGGACGTTGTAGATTTTGTCGGCCATGCAGTCTCGCTCGCGAATAAGCAGTTCGCAAACAATGAAATGGGTTAGTCGATGCCGGCGCGGGTGCTGCCAATTGCCGGCCGACGCCGCGGCCCTTCGCGTCGGGCGCCACATACACGCTGACCTCAGCCACTCCGGCGTACACGCAGCGGCCCGACGACGGCGTGAGACATGCCCACCCGATGACGGTGTTGCCGTCCAAGGCAACCAAGCTCAGCTCATTGATGTGATGTTGCTGCCACGAGCCCCAGCTTTTCGGGGGCGAGGATTCGAACGTTGCATGTCCCGTGTCGATGCCGGCCTGGTAGATGGCCTGCACTTCGGGCCAGTGGGCCTCCGTCATCGCGCCCAGAGTCGCGGGCGACGACCCCAAGGCGCGTTCAGCTTGCACAGCACGCCTGCGCGGTAGAGCCGGCGTCGGGCTCACAGCACGGCTCGTTCACTGTCGCCGCCGCCGGAACGCAGCACGCGCCGGTCTTAGGAGCGATTTCAGTATCCCCACCATAGATCGGTATGGCATCCAGGGTATGGAACGTCTCCCACGCCACGCCGGCGGGGTCGGTAACCCAGTACTTATCCGAGTTCGCATAGCAACAGGCAGCTCCGCTCTGTTCGACCAGTGCCTGGTCCGCGCTCGTGAGCTGGGCGCGCATGGCTGCCAATTCCTCCGCCGAGTCGACCTGGAACCCCAAATGGTTGACCCCGACGGGGTTGCCGCGCTGGGAAATCGCGAAGTTGATGCGTGGATGATCGAGCATCCACTTGGCGTAGTCGGCCTTTCGAACCGCCGGTTCCGCGGCGAACAGCGCGGAGTAGAAGCGGACACCCTCGGCAATATCGCCAACGGACACATTCACGTGAAATCTCTTCATGCGCGTTTCCTCTTCGGTAGTGCTGCCGAGTCGATGGGCACAGCGCACGCCGACCCGCAGTCCTTGTCGGCCAGGCTGCAGCAGTTATCGGTTAAAAATTGGAGCAAGTGATTCATATGCGGAAAATTCGGGCTGTAGAACAAGAAGCGCCCTTCGCGGCGAGCCTCGATGAGGCCGGCGCGCTGCAGCTCCTTCAAGTGAAAAGACAAGGTCGGCGCCGGCACGCTCAGCTTCTCGGTGAGCTGGGTCGGCGTGTAGCCCTCGGGGCCGCGTTTTACCAGTAGCCGGAAAAGCGCCAGGCGCGATTCTTGGGCCAGTGCGGCAAGGCCGGCAATGACGTCAGTCGATTTCATGATTTCAAATATATAGAAATGACGTCTCCATGGCAACTGCGTTGACCTTTGGGACCCCAGACGCCGACGTTGAGCCGATTCGAGAGCGGTTCCGCACGCCCCTAGGCCGGGAACTCCGACCCGGAGTCATTCCAGGTTGAAGTCGGGAGTTTTTCCCGAAATAGGGAAAACTCCAGGTATTGCCGCGATTTCCCTGGACGCGTTCTGCGGCGCTTCTCTAGACTCGATTCACGGGGAAACTGTTGGCGCACTCGAGACCAATTCTGCAGTTTGGGTTGTTGATGTACCTCGCGGCCGCGGCGGTCCCGATCCCCGCATCGGCGGCCGACGCGGCGGGAGGACCGCCGAGCAATCCCGCGACGGCCCAAGAGCTTCCGCAGATCACCGTCATCGGCAACACCCCGCTCGGGGGTCTCGGCCTGCCCTTGAACCAAATCCCGTCGAATGTCCAGACTGCCGATAGCAAGGACATGCAGCGCCAGCAGACATTGGATCTCGCGGACTATCTGAACAATAACTTCAGCGGCGTCAATGCCGGCGAAAGCGCTGACAACCCCTTTCAACTCGATATCAACTACCATGGGTTCACGGCGTCGCCGCTCTTGGGGACTCCCGAGGGATTATCCGTCTACGTGGACGGCGTGCGCATCAATGAATCCTTCGGCGACACCGTGAACTGGGATTTGATCCCACAGTCGGCCGTCTCGACCGTGACGCTCATGTCGGGCTCCAATCCTGTGTTCGGCCTCAATACGTTGGGAGGTGCACTCTCGGTCAAGACCAAGAGCGGACATGATGATCCGGGAACCGAGTTCGAAGCGTACGGTGGATCGTTCGGAAGGCGCTCCTTCGAAGGGGCAACCGGCGGAGAGTTCGGCAACTTCGATTATTTTCTGACCGGTAACTACTTCGATGAGACCGGTTGGCGCGATAACTCCCCGACCCGGGTCTATCAAGGCTTCGGTAAGGTCGGCTGGCAGAACGACAAGACCGATATCGATTTGAGCTACACCTACGCGGACACCAGCCTCTATGGCAACGGAGCCACGCCCGTGAGCATGCTGGATTACCGGCGCGCGGCGAGCTACACGCCCGACTTCACGGCGAATCTTCTCAGGTTCGTGAACCTCACCGGGACGCAGTTTTTGACGGACAAGCTGCTCTTATCCGGCAACGTCTATTATCGGCATCTGATGACCGGCGCCGCCAACGGCAACATCAACGACAACTACCTGGCCAATTACACCGGACCGCCGTTCGACTGCACCGCACCGCCCGCGAGTCGGGCGAATCTGACCTACTGCGCGCCGGGCCAGAACGCCACGTCGCGCTTGCTCCAGCGCACCAAGGGCTTTGGCCTGCAGCTCACCGATTCACAGGATGTATTCGGCTGGACCAACCAAGCCATTCTCGGCGCCGACTACAATGACTCGAACGATACGTTTTCCCAGTCGTCCCTCTTCGGACAATTGACCTCGGATCGACACCTCGTTTATGCGGCGAGCCCCTTCAACGATGAAACGGTCATTTCGCTCACCGGCGGCAATAAGATCTATGGGGCTTATCTGACCGACACGCTCTCGCCGGGCAAGCTGTTGCATTTCACGCTCTCGGTCCGCTACAACCGAAACACGGAGACGCTCAACGGCTACAGCATCGATGCCGATCTTGGCGATTTCGGCGCGGGTTTCGATCAAGAGAGTCCCCTGAAAGGCGACCACACCTTCAGCCGACTGAATCCCGCATTCGGATTGACGGTGACGCCGACCGACGCCCTGACCTTCTACGCCGACTACAACGAGGCGAGCCGTGCGCCGACGGTCATCGAGCTCGGCTGCGCCAATCCCGCAGCGCCCTGCGGACTGCCCAATGCCTTCGCAAGCGATCCGGATCTGCGGCAAGTGGTCGCTCGAACCGTGGAGGTGGGCGCACGCGGCAATCGCCCGGATCAACGGCTGACGTGGAGCGCGGATGTGTTCCACACGGTCAACAGCAATGACATCCAGTTTGTCACGACCGGCACCAATGCGGGCTATTTCGACAACGTCGGCAACACGCGCCGGCAGGGCCTTGACCTGTCGCTGGGCGGCAAGGAAGGCGGATTGAATTGGCACCTCACGTATAGCTTCGTCGACGCCACGTTCCAGTCGAATTTTGCGGTCGGCGCCCAGTCAAACAGCACCGCCAATGCCGACGGCGCGATTTTCGTTCGCCCCGGAGATCGGATCCCCCTGATCCCGAAACATACCGGTCGGCTCGTGCTCGACTATGCGCTGACCCAACGATGGGATATCGGAGGCAATCTGATCGCGGCCTCCGGTGCTTACCTCCATGGAGATGAGAACAACGCCAATCAGGCCGGGGGCACGAATGGTGCGGGAGCGTACATCTCGGGAACCGGCTGGATTCCCGGATACACCGTGGTCAATCTGCAGAGTACCTACCACGTTACGAAGCGCGCCGAGATCTTCGCTCGCCTCGTCAACCTGTTCGACAAGCAATACGCCACCGCCGGATTTCTAACCACGAGTTCCTTCGAGCCGAATGGCGCCTTCATTCCTGACCCCAATAATCGGTCCCACGAGAACGCAGTGGCTCCCGCGGCGCCGCGGGCGATCTGGGTCGGGATGAGGGTACGCTGGGAGTAACGATACACGGCATCGCCTCGCGACTCACCGTCGCGCTGTGCGACATTATTTCGAGCGTGGTTTCGGCATGTTCAGGGGACACTACGCAATTGACCGACGCCAGATGATCAAGGACGCGGCGGCGGCACCCGTGGCAAACAGGCCGACGGGCCACATCTCATTGACGACAAACGCTGCATCCACGCCGCGCAATAGGAGTCCACGCACGATGCGCAGGTAATGCGTCAGCGGCAGGATCTCGCCGAGCCCCTGAGCCCATCGCGGCATCGCATCGAACGGGAACATGAATCCCGACAAAAGCGATGACGGCAGGAAAAAGAAAAACGTCATTTGCATCGCCTGCATCTGCTGTCGCGCGAGACAGGAGAACATAAAGCCTAAGGCAAGGTTGGCGATAGCAAATACGAACGTTGCAGCGGCCAATAGGAATAAAGAGCCCACGGGATAAATATCAAAAGCCAAGCGCGCAATCAGCAACACGAGTGTGGCTTGAAGGAGACCCAATGCTACGTAGGGCGATAATTTCCCAACCCACAATTCGGCGGCACGTACGGGAGTCGTCAGCAACCCCTCCAACGTGCCTCTTTCACGCTCGCGTGCGAGAGTGAGTGCGCTCATCATGATCAGACTCATCGTCAGGATTACGCCGACGAGCCCCGATACGATAAAGGGTTGCGTCCGTGCCCCCGGATTGTACAGACGCTTGATGACGAAGGGCGGCGGTGCGTCCTCCTCCACGGGTCCCGACACCGAACGCGCAAGGCGTTCGATGAGGAGTTCCGCCTGTGTCGACAGCACCGGATCGGTGGCGTCGAGATACCCGACGGGGGGGCTCGCATCCGCATCGACGACGAGGAGTGTTTGGCCGCGATTGAGTGCTTCCATCGCCGCGGAGTGCGACGCCGCCTGCGGTATGTGGGCGACCAGCCCCTGCGATTGAATCAGCCGTTGCACCCGCTCGAACCGGTGCGAATCCGCCGCCACGACTGTCACGGCGAGGGACTGTGGAGATAACTCGATGGCACATCCGAAGAGCGCGATCTGCAGGATCGGTATCCCGAGCAACATGCCGAGCGTGGCCCGGTCGCGCAGCAACTGCCGCGACTCTTTGAGCATGAGGGCTCCGATTCGAGTCAATGCACGGGACTTCAGCGTCACGGAATCAACGAGCGTCATGGCATCATCGTGTTGGGTCCGTCGGAACCACTCGGCCACTCCGCAGATACGTCGCGATATCACAGTGGGCGGCATCCGCATCGAGATGGGTCGTCAGGACCACGGTTGTGGCGGAAGTCCGGCGCCGGTTGAGGATGTGCCAAAACATCGCCCGGGTCTCGGCATCGAGCGCTGCCGTCGGCTCGTCCAAGAGCAGTATTTGAGGGTCGCCCAACAAGACCCCGGCCAACATCAAGCGCTGCCGGACACCGCCGGACAGCGTGCCGGCGCGCTGCGCCTGCTCGGCACGAAGGCCGAATTCAATCAATGCGCGCTCAACCGCTTGCGTTCGCCGGATGACTCCGCGGATCGATGCGAAAAACTCGAGATTTTCGCGCACCGTCAAATCGCCGTAGCTCGAAAAATGTTGCGTCAGGTAGCGGATGTCGGGTCGCGAGCGCGGCGTGGAGGTTTTGAAACTCACCCCTTGGCAGGTTGCCTCGCCCGAATCCACGACTACGCGGCCTGCCAAAACGCGCAAGAGAGTCGTCTTGCCGCTGCCGTTCGGCCCCAATAGCGCGTGTCGCTGTCCCGGCGCAAATTGCAACGACACCCGATCGAGCACGGTGACGGCGCCAAATCGTTTACAGACGCGGTGCAGTTCGAAGGTGGGTACCACGGCACTCATCCTCATGCGACGGTAGTGCCGTGCACATAGAGAAACCCGCCATACATATATTTGCTCGCCTCGGCACCCAGCACCATGACCCGATCGCCCGGCGCGAGGCGGCCGGAGCGCCGCAGACGATCGAGGGTCACCCAGATGGCGGCGCTGCCGAGATTGCCGAGCACGCCGGCCTCGCAAACGACTTTATCGGCGGGAAGGCCTAAGGATGTGGCCGTGTATTGGGCCATGTGGCCATTGGCCGGGTGCGGTATCCACCAGTCGACGCTGTCCGGGGCCACGCCTGCCTGAATGGCAGCACGCAGCCCGGCGCGCAGCAATTCGAGCCCGTGAGTGCGGACCGACTCCACGTCATGAGTAAAATGAGGAACACCGGTGGCATTGACGAGCGGCGCGCCCGAGCCACCCTCAATGAGCGAAATGCCGGGCGCACGGTGATCCGCGCAATTTCCGTAAAACGCCATCTCGAGGCGCGCACTGCTGCGGCTTTCGAGCGGCCCCAACACGATAGCCCCGGCACCGTCACCCATCTGCAAGAGGTTCACCAGCTGAGTTCGATCAACTGCGACACGCCGCGGATCGAGGAATACCGAACCCGTTTCGCTGCCCACGATGGCGATGGGCTGAGTGCCACTCGACACTAGTCCTGCGCACAACATTGTCGCTGCGGCAAATCCAGTGCACGCTTGACGCAATTCTACGTGTGGACCGATATAGGCCAACTCATCCGCGACCCAGGCTGCGTTGCCGGGCAACAAGGTGTGCGGGGTGGCGGTGTGACCGACCAACAGCCGCAACGCGTCAACGCCGCCCCGGACATCCGCCAGCGCGGCACACACCGCCCGTGCCGCGAGCTTTGGCGCCGTATCGAGAGCGCGTGGCGCTTCCTGCGGTGCATCGAATGATCGAACCATGTGCCGACGGGTGATTCCTAAGCGCCGAGCGATACGCAGCGCGAGCCCGGGGGTTCCCGTCGGGAGATACTCGGACGTGCGCCTGATCAAATCCACCGTCGTCAGCGGCGCACCCGGCAAGGCCGCGCCGGTCCCCCACACGCCGAGCGGCGTGCGCACGACGATGGGGTCAGTGTTCACGACGAATCGTTGGGTCGGGCAATCCGCCGACAATTCGCTCACAGGTCCCGGCGGGCACATACACGAACGCCTGTGGATCGGCGTCGTGATAAGCCCAGCCTGCGCAGACGTGGGCGTCTGTTTTACAATCGTTTCGACCGCCGCGAGCGACTCCAAAGCAGCGCTCCGGTGCGCCCCGCTCGATGGCGGCCGCGTGTTTCGATGCGGCAACTTGCGTCGCGCAGCCGCTCAAAAGTGACGCCGACAAAAGGCCTACGATGGCTCGAGCAATACCGGATGGGGTTGACATGTGAGCGGCTCCTTGGCAGAAAGGACCGGGAGCCACGTATGTTTATTACCCGCGTACCTCTCTGCGATCTATTGAGGGTTTATTGCTCGTAGGTAGAGAGGGCGATCGGGCTAAAACCGCTCGCCCTCTCACTGGTGTCGATCCGGCTAAGTCAAAGCTTACTTGGCCTTGGCCTTTGCAGCATCGCACTCTTTCTTGGTGAGTTCCAAGAAGCCCTGGCCCTTGCAAGAGTTCATGCCTTTGCATTCGTTTGTCGCGGATTTGCAAGCCGACTGGCCTTTGCAGGAATTGACGCCCTTACATTCAATCTTGGCTTCCTCCGCGCTCGCCGTGCTGATCGTGAGCGTGCTGAACAGCAACGCAGCGGCGGTTGCAATCGCGGCGCCCGTAGTTTTGGTAGCATTCAACATGAAAACTCTCCTAAGTTGGTTCGATCGAGGATCAAAGGATTTCATTGATGGGTCCAGACGATCACGAATGACCATCCTGACAACAGGACCCGACATGCGATCTAGTTATTTCGCTAATATTTGGTGCTGACGGCCGTGAGCCAATCCGGCGTCCGGTCGAGACCGAACTTGAGCGGGGTAGCCTCTACAAGGCTTTCAAAGACAAGTGCTCGCTCTTCGACCGAGCGTTTAGCACATACTTGCCCCACTGCCAGAGGGCAGGGGGCGGGCCGTGGATGCCGGCCCGCCACCCTCTCCGTCAGTTCACCCGGTCACCCTGATCGAAAATGCTGGCAGCGAGGCAGTCGCGCAGCCGTCGCTGACAGTAATGACGATACCGGAGTAGGTTCCCTTGACCGCCGTACCGGTCAACAGGCCGGTCGTGGTGCTGAAGGTTGCCCACGAGGGCTTGTTTTGAATCGAGTACGTCAGCGTCGCGCTATTGCCCGCAAAATCGGCGGCGGTGGGCTGGAAGGAGTAGAGGCCTGCGTTGATTTTCGTGACCGGTGCGCCGGAAATGGTCGGCAACGGCGGTGGCAGTGGCGGTAGCTGTGGCATCCCCATGGCGTGGGTGCCGAGGATGCGCGTGTTGATGGTGTAATAGAGGTTCTCCAGCTTCTGCCGCAGCGTTCCGGACGGGTTGGGGTAGTGGGCGTTGGGCGTGAAGGGCGGTGAGTTCGCCGCAACGTTCACGATGTTCTGATCGGCCGTCAGCAGCTCCAGCGCCGCCCCTGCGTAATCGGCCGAGCTCTTCGCGAAAGCCCCCTGACTGGTCTGGATGCACTGCTGCAGCCGGAACGTGAAGTTCCCATTCGGCGGGGTGATCGCAGGGGCACTCGGCGGTGTCAAAGCTCCCTCGACGATGCTGTCCTCGTCCGCGAGAGTGTTGAGCAGATTCGCGTAGTCCGTCCCCGCGAAGCCCGTCAGCCCGCCGCTTATCGCGCCCGGGTTCAGGGCGAATCCCGTACCCCACACCGACGCGGTTGGACTTGAAGTGTGCCCGCCTCCGCAGCCGTTGGTGACGTCCCGCAGCATGTTGCCATCATTCTTGCCTTCTCCGGCGAGGGGTGCCCACGCGACCGCCATCAACGGCAGCAGCCCGAAAGGCGGCTCGCAGACCGGATCATTGGTGCCGGCCAGAACGAAGGTCAGATCCGCGTCGCTCTCGATCACCGTCCCATTGAGCGGAAACACTCCCGGGCTCGAGTAGAGTCCCGACAGTGTCTTGACCAGCGCAAAGCCGCTCGAGTTGCTTCCCGCGGCGCCGCACAGGGAGTTCGGAATGACGGCGTTGCCGAAACCCCCGCAAACCTGGGCGACCGGCAATCCGTTCTGATACTGCGTTGGGTTGGCAGCGTTCGGGCAAATGCCATTGGCAGCGTTTGTGCAGCTGCCACACTGCGCGATCCGCGGGTCGGTCGGCACCACGCACACGTCTTCGATGATGTTGCCGGACTGGTTGACGCCGGCCGCCACTTCATGGCTGATCAGGTTGCCGCCCAGGAGGTCGCAGCCGCCGGATTTCTGACAGTTGGCAAACGGTTGAAAACCGACATTACTGACGGCAAGGCCCTGCGGGTGCTGCACGCCGCTGGTCACGGTGGAGATGAGCTGACCTGAAGCGTTGAACTCGAAGATTTGCCCGCCGTTGTTATTCGCAACGAAAGCGAACACGTTGCTGCCCTGGCGGCCGGCCTTGACCTTGAATTGCCCGTTTCCGAGGCCGCTGACAAATGTCCCTGGTGTCTCATTGGGTGAGAAGTTGGCGCCGAAAGAATACTGCAGAATGTTCCCGGTGCCGGTGGTGACCAGCAGGCTGTTGTCCACAGGCCAGAACGCCATGCCACCGGGGAGCGTGCCCGCGGAAAGGTTAATCAAGGGAATCGGCGTGGTCGCGCCGAGCGGCCCAGTGCCGTTGCCGTTGCCCGGATAGAGGAGCACCGCCGACGGATTGCTGGTGAGCACCAGCAGGTCACCCGGATTGATGTTACAGGGCAGCGACGGCTGCGCGGAGCAGGGCAGCGGAATGGTTGTCACGGCGATGACCGTCTCTGCGAGGGTCTCCTTCGCGCCGTAGTTCGAATCGATCAACCCCGGCGACGGGCCTCCCGAGGGAAGCATGAACGTCCCTCCCGGGCCCGGAAGCAGCACCCACAGCTGGGAAACTGCCGAAGTACCCGAACCGGAGTTGACGACGAAGAGGTTTCCGGCCGAATCCACCGACAGCGCGTCGGGGTTGGCCGGCCCCCCCTGCGTTCCGTTCCAGACAATCCTGCCGGCGGTGTTGGCCGGGGGGCTCGCCCCGGGGGTGAAATCGCCGAAGTAACGAACGATCAGGCCTCCGGCGTTATCCGCCGCCAGCAGGTCGAGCTGATCATTGGTCACATTCGGTACGAAGACCAGCGAGCGCACACTGTGCAGCGAACCCCCATCGGTGTTCTGGACCTTGATCGTCTGATTGGCGAAGTTCACGGTGTAGATCGCATCGTTGGACGCGTTGGCTGCCGTCACATTGATGTTTTGGGCATGAACTACCACGGCTGCGAGAAGCGCCATGACAGCGCAAAGCGAGCGCAGCGCGAGTGATCTGGTGAACATGTAATTTTCCCCTGGAGTGTTTTATTCGCCGGACCGCGCTAGTCGTAGAGCCCGCGCATATCAGCGGCCTTGCGAAACATTACTTATTGTTTGCGCGGAGATTTGCTCGGTATTCTGCCACAAAGCTCACACACCGGTGCGATTCTCGTTGATTGAGATTGTATCCAACGGTTCAAGTGCAGGCAGGGCTCGTCAAGGCGCTGAGGTCCTTGCCACCACCGGATGGCTTTGCGCTGCCGCAGAGGAACTCTTCGCGGCCTCGTAACGGCGGGCATCCTGTGGCCTGCCCCATTTCCGATACAGATCCTCGAGATAACGCCGCGCCAGCGTGCGGTACATCGGCAGTGCGCCGTCATCGTTGCTCAGAATCGTGTAGCCGTGCACGAGCTGCTCTTCCGCTTCGGAGTATCTGCCCAGGCCCGCAAGTGCGGCGCCGCTCACCGCCTGCGCAATTGCCGTCTTCCAGTTGGACGCCGACAACCCGGCGGTAAACATGTCCACGGATGCCCGCGCTGAGACGAGCGCATCGGGATACTTGTGCGTCGCAGCTTGAAGAATAGCGACATACAGGAGGCTGCTGGCGATCTCGGGGTGTGAGTTTCCGAAGAGCCGCCGGCGCATCCCCAGCCCTTCCTGCAGATAGGTGTCGGCACTCGAGTAGTCCCCGGAGTCCGTGAGCAGGTAGCCGAGCAACGTCATCGTGCGGGCAACGTCGGGATTGTCGCCGGGGAACAGCGTGCGGTAGATATGCAGCGATTCGCGTTCGGTGCCCATTGCGCCGCGGACGTCCCCTTGGCCGTACATCACCCAGGCGAGATTGTTGAGGGTGATCGCGACATCCGGGTGGACGTTGCCGAGCAGCTCACGCTGCATCGCGAGCGCCTGCCGGGTGGTCGAATTCGCCCCCTCCAGATCGCCCTTGAGTTGCAGCACCAGCGCGAGATTCTCCAAGGATATGGCGATCTCTTTATGTTTGTCGCCGTACAGGCGGCGGTACATCGCCATGGCTTTGCGCAGCAGCTGCTCTGAGCCATTGTAATCGCCCTTAAAGCGCAGGAGCAGTCCCAGATCATTGAGTGCGTATGCGTAGTCCGGATAAGCCTCAGCACCCCACAGCGTGCGCTGCATCGCCACCGCGCTTTGCATCAGGGGAATCGCCTCGCTGAGGTCGCGCTCCCTGACCGCCCAGGCGAGCACCTGCAACGTGCGCGCCGTGTCCGCACTAGGACCCTTGAACAACCGCTGCTGCAGCGCGAGCGCATCGCGCAGACTCCGCTCGGCGTCCGCAAACTGGCCGGCTTCCTCCTGCTCATTGCCCAGGCCGTAGAGGCTGCTGGCAAGCGCGGCGTCGTCTCGCTGGTCAGGCGGCCGCGAGTTCTGAAGCGCAATAGCCCGGTGGTATGCAGATTCGGCGGCGGGATACTCCGCTCGCAACGTGAGAAGGTCCCCGGTGTGACTCAGGGAGCGCGCGAGCTCCGCCGGTTCCGCGGGCACGAGCACCTGCCGCTTGGTGACCGCCGACTCGAGCAGCGGCTTCGCCTGCCCGTAGAGCCCGAGACCCATGTACACCGTTCCGAGTGTGTCCATGAGCGTCGCCTGGATCTGCGGCTGCTTCGCCAGCTGCGTGTCGATCCGCGCAGCGCCCTTGTCGAGCACCTCACGCGCAGTGAGGCTGTTACCGCGCGCCTCGCTCGGGTCGGAAATCCGGAACAGGTCGACGAGAAATACGGTCGTCTGGCGCGCGGTTTCCGCCTCACGCTTCGCAATGACGGTTTGCCGCTGTGCCGTGGCGCGGGCAATGAGAGCGGCGGCGGCGAGTCCGGTCGTCAGCACCATGCCGGCGACCGCCCCGGAAGCGATCGCGAAGAGTTGCCGTTGCCTGCGGCGCTGCTCGCGCTGGCGCAGGCCGTCGAATCCCACACCCAGTAGGCCCGCGATCAGCTTCAGTTTCGCGTTGTTGCGCCCGTCCTTGCCGGGACGTGCATCGGCGGCAATCGGCTCGGTGCGCACCGAGCTGAGCTCGCCGTCGGCACCCAGCCGGTAGCGCAGCGCCGACGGGAAGCATTCCTCATCGGCGTGCGCGGGATCGTCCGATGCGTTGGGCTCGCCACCGACGATGAGACAGAAAATCCGGTCCTCGCGACCGAGGCGCTTGAAAGCCAGGATCTCCTCATTGACCCACTTCGAGCGAGCCGCGCTGGGCGAGCAGATGACGATCTGGCAGGCCGACTGTCTCAGGGCTTCATTGAGGATGGTGCCGAGATCGGTCGCGCTCGCCAGCTCCTCGCGGTCCCTGAAGATCGGCGCGAGCCGCTTCGGCACCGGTCCCCGCGCGGTGACCGTGCCGATGAGCTGCTTTGGAGGCCGGTAGGACTCGAGTGCCTTGTGCAGCCAGGCCCCCCACTTCGCATCGCGGTGGCTGTAGCTGAGAAAGGCCCAGTACTTGGCAGGTTCCACGTATGTCATGGGTCGCGCCAATTCCTTCTGGGGGCAATCAGTGTAGTTGTAGTGTAGTTGTCCGACCCGAAGGCGCAGATCAGAATTAGAGAAGCATAGCGTAGTTGCCTCTTATTAACACCTTTTGTCAATATGATCATGGAATATTTCGTGCACTTTCGCGCAGATAACTTGATGGGGTGCGGGTGAGCAACCTTGATCAACATGATCGCCTCCGTGACTCAAGATACCGTTTCGGCGAGTGCACGCCGGTGAATGAGTAGATACGCCGCCGGCAGCACGAGCATCGAGAGCATTGGCGCCGTGATCATACCGCCGACCATGGGCGCTGCGATCCGTCGCATGACTTCCGAACCCGTGCCACCGCCGAACATGATGGGCAAGAGCCCGGCGACGATGACCGCAACTGTCATTGCCTTGGGCCGTACCCGCAGCACCGCGCCTTCTTCAATCGCTTCGATCAAATCGTTAAGGGTATGGAATTGGTCTGCCGTGCGCCGTTTGGCGATCGCATGATCGAGATAGATCAGCATGATGACCCCGAATTCCGCCGCGACCCCGGCGAGCGCAATGAAGCCGATGGCGGAGGCAATCGAGAGGTTGTAGCCGAGCAAGAACAGCAGCCAGAAACCACCCACCAGCGCGAAGGGCAATGTGCCCATGATCAGCGCCGCGGATGCGAAGCTTCTGAAGGTCAAATAGAGAAGTATGAAGATGATGACCAGCGTGAACGGCACGACGAGCTGCAGCTTCTTGGCCGCCCGCTCCAAGTACTCAAATTGTCCGGACCAGGTTATCGTGTATCCGGGGGGAAGATCGACGCGCTGACTCACGAGCTTCTGGGCCTCTGCGACATACCGCCCCAGATCGCGGCCACTGATGTCGACGTACACCCAGCCGTTGAGCCGTGCATTCTCGCTGCGCAACTGCGGGGGGCCGTCGGTCACGACAAGATCCGCCACCGCGCCGAGCGTCGTCGTTGCACCCGCCGCGGTGACGATCGGCAGCACCTCAAGCTTGTCGACCGAATCACGCAACTCGCGGGGATAGCGTAGGTTGATCGGAAAGCGCTGCAAGCCCTCGACCGTCTCGCCGACGTTCTCGCCGCCGATCGCAAGCGCCACGACCTGTTGCACGTCGGCGAGACTCAAGCCGAAGCGTGCCGCGCGAATGCGGTCGATACGCACTTCCACATATCGTCCGCCGCGGACGCGTTCGGCGTATGCGGAGCGGGTACCGGGCACGGCCTTCACCGTCGCCTCCACTTGCACGCCGATCCTCTCGATCACCTTCAAGTCAGGCCCAGCGATCTTGATGCCGACCGGACTCTTGATGCCGGTGGAGAGCATGTCGATGCGATTGCGGATCGGTTGCACCCACAGATTGGAGAGCCCCGGTATGGTCAATGCCGCGTTCATCTCATCGATCAGTTGATCCTGGGTCTTGCCGTTCGGCCATTGCGATTGGGGTTTGAAACGGATCGTCGTCTCGAACATTTCCAGGCCCGCCGGGTCGGTCGCAGTCTCGGCGCGGCCCATCTTGCCGAACACACGCTCGACTTCCGGAAAGCGCATCAGGATTTTATCCGTCTGCTGCAACAGCTGAGAGGCCTTGTCGGCCGACAGTCCGGGGAGAGCCGATGGCATATAGAGCAGATCACCCTCGACCAGCGGCGGCATGAATTCGCTGCCCAGCTGAGTGAGGGGGACGATGGTCAGAACGATGAACAGCGCCGCGAGTCCCAGCGTTGTCTTGGGGTAACGCAGAACTACATTCAGCAGCGGCCTATAAATCGCGATCAGCACTCGATTGAGGGGGTTGCTGCGCTCCTCCGGAATTCGGCCGCGGATGAAGTAGAACATCAAGACCGGAATCAGCGTTACCGACAGCCCCGCCGCCGCTGCCATCGAATACGTTTTGGTGAACGCCAGGGGCCCAAATAGTTTGCCTTCCTGGGCCTCGAGGGTAAAGACCGGAATAAAGCTTAACGTGATGATCAACAGGCTGAAAAAGAGCGCCGGACCCACCTCGGCCGCGGCGTCCGCGATCAACTGCGTCTGCTCAAGCGTCGTCGCGCGTAGCCCCGGATTGGCATGGTTCCAGGCCTCTACGTGTTTATGCGCGTTTTCGATCATGACCACGGCCGCATCGACCATGGCGCCGATGGCAATCGCGATGCCTCCCAGGGACATGATGTTGGCGTTGACACCCTGCCAATTCATGACCGAGAAAGCGGCCAGAATGCCGAGCGGCAAGCTGACGATGGCGACCAGCGCGGAGCGCAAGTGGAATAGAAATAGTGCGCAGACCAGCGTGACAACGATGAATTCCTCGATCAGTCGGTCACGCAGGGTGGCCACCGATCGGTGGATCAGTTCCGAGCGGTCGTAGGTGGCGATGATTTCCACCCCCTTCGGCAGCCCCTGTTGCAGGCTCGCGATCTTGGCCTTCACTGCGTCAATGGTCTCGAGCGCGTTTTTTCCGGCCCGCATGATGATGACGCCGCCGACCGCTTCACCCTTGCCGTCAAGTTCGGAGATGCCGCGACGGATTTCCGGGCCAATTTGCACGCGGGCAACATCGCCGAGCAGCACCGGCGTGCCACCTAACCCTAGGCCGACCGGGACGCTGCGGAAGTCGTCCAGGTTTTTGAGGTATCCCGTAGCACGCACCGCGTATTCGGCCTCGCCCATCTCCAGGACAGACCCTCCGGTCTCATTGTTCGAATCGCGCAGAGCGGACTTCACCTTGTCGATGGTGATTCCGAGCGCGCGCATGCGATCCGGCTCGAGCACGACTTGGTATTGTTTGACCAGCCCACCGAGACTGGCGACTTCCGCGACATTGGGTACGCTCTTCAGCTCGTACTTCAAGAACCAGTCCTGCAGCGCCCGCAGTTGCGAGATGTCGTAATGTCCACTGTGATCGATGAGCGCATATTCGTAAATCCAGCCGACGCCCGTGCCATCCGGTCCCAACGTCGGCTTGGCCGAGGACGGCAGTCGTCCGGTCACCTGATTGAGGTATTCGAGTACGCGCGAGCGCGCCCAATACAAGTCGGTCTTGTCGTCGAAGATGATGTACACATAGGAATCACCGAAAAATGAATAGCCGCGCACCGTACGCGCGCCCGGGACCGACAGCATCGTCGTGGTCAACGGATAGGTGACCTGGTCCTCGACCACCTGCGGTGCCTGGCCCGGGAACTCGGTGCGGATGATGACCTGGGTGTCGGACAGATCCGGTAATGCATCGAGGGGCGTCGAGAGCGTTGCATGAACGCCCCAGGCGGTCAGCAGCAGGGTGCCCATCAGCACCAGGAAGCGGTTCTGAATCGACCAGCGAATGAGCGCGCCGAGCATATCAGTGCGCTCCATCCGGCAATTGCGCCGACGGCGCCGGCATGAGTTCCGGTTTTGCGTCTTTTTCTTGGGACTCGTTCGATCCGGCGAGATTCTCGAAAGCCCCCCGCAAGCTCGCTTCGGAGTCGATCAGGAACTGCCCCGAGGCGACGACATTCTGGCCCGCGCTCAAACCGTCGAGAATCTCGGATCGGCCGCCGCGTTCTGCGCCGACCCGCACCAGCGTCGGGCGAAAATGTGAGCCATCGTCGGCGACGATCACGACGCTGCGCGTGCCGGTCTTGATCACCGCCTCCGTCGGTATCGTCAACACGTGATCCTGCGTCGTCCCGCGCAGGTGCACTGTGGCGAACATACCGGGGCGCAATTGCTCCTTAGGATTCTTGACCACGACTCGCACCTTCAGCGTGCGGGTCGCCGGCGTCAGCTCCGGATAGAGGTAATCGATCTGGCCCTGGAAGCGTTCGCCCGGTAGGGCCGGCAGCTCCGCCGTCGCCGGATCACCCGTCTTGATCCAGGCGGCCTGTGCCTCGGGTACTTCGGCGTTGATCCAGATGCTGTCGAGGGCGGCAAGCTGAAACAGCACCGTACCCGGCGCCACCGCCGCACCCTGACGCGCGCCCAAGTCCATGAC
>Ga0209488_10000135_pt1 | contig 55690 bp, 44 predicted proteins | sample Rivendell_Oct201_8_FD_188349 | JGI IMG/M metagenome (GOLD analysis project Ga0209488, IMG submission 188349) | Vadose zone soil microbial communities from the Eel River Critical Zone Observatory, Northern California, USA -... | ecosystem: Environmental > Terrestrial > Soil > Vadose zone >...
GCCGGCGAGCACGACGGCTTTCCGTACTTCACGATGGAGTTCATGGAGGGAGGCAGCCTCCACCAGGCACTGGCGGGCAATCCGCTGCCGGCGCCGAAAACGGCCACTTGGCTCGCGATCCTCGCCCGCGCCGTGCAGGCCGCGCACGACAACGGCATCGTGCACCGAGACCTGAAGCCGGGCAACGTGCTGATGACCACCGACGGCACGCTCAAGGTCGCCGACTTCGGCCTGGCACGGCGGCTTCACGGCGAGCACCGCGAAGCGATCACGCTGACCGGGGCTCACGTCGGCAGCCCCAGCTACATGTCGCCGGAACAGGTGGTCGGATCCGCGAGTGCCGTCGGCCCGTGGATCGACGTCTATGGGCTCGGCGCGATCCTCTACGAGATGCTCACGGGGCGTCCGCCGTTCCGCGGCGAGAACCCGATCGAGACCCAGCGGCAGGTGGTCCACGACGTCCCGGTGCCGCCGGCGCGGCTCAATCCCCGGGTGCCGAAGGACCTGCAGACGATCTGCCTCAAGTGCCTGCGCAAGGTCCCGGCCCAACGGTACCTGAGCGCACTCGAACTTGCGCAGGACCTGCAACGTCATCTTGGCGGCGAGCCGATCGCCGCGCGACCGGTCGGCGCCGTCGAGCGCGCATGGAAGTGGATCCGTCGCCGCCCGACGCGCGCGGCGCTCGCCGGCGCCGCGACGTTGCTCGCCTTCGGCGCGCTTGGGGTCGTCGCGTGGTCGAGTTGGCAGCGCGGCGTGCTCGCCGCGGCCGCGCGCGCGGACCTCGACGCGGCCATAGCCCAGCTACGCGCCTCGAATCCGGCCGAGGCTCGCGCTGCGCTCGAGCGTGCGAAAGGACGGCTCGGGAGCGACGGGCCCCTCGAGCTGCTGCGCGACGTCGAGCGCGTCGATCGCGACCTCGCGCTTGTCGCCTTGCTCGGCGACCTGCGCGCGCAGCGCAGCGGGACTGTCGGGCGCGGTCTCAACGACCGCGCCGGCGAACGCGGCTATGCGGCCGCGTTCGCGAGCGCGGGCATCGGCTCGGTCGGCGACGATCCGGCACTGGTCGCGGCGCGGATCGACACGTCGATCGCACGCGATGCGCTGATCGCGGCGCTCGACGACTGGGTGCTGCTCACCCCTGATCTGCGGCAACACAATTGGATCCTCGACACCGCGCGCCGCGCGGATCCCGATCCGGATTGGCGAGATCGCGTGCGCACGTTCGCGCCGGATGATGGACGCGAGTCGTTGAGTGTGTTGGCGGCGTCGCCGTCGGTCCCGAGCCAACCGGTTTCCACCGCGCTGTTGCTCGCGGCCCGGCTGCACAGGGTCGGCGTCGACCGCGCGCTGTTCCTGCGCCGTCTGCAAGTCGCCCACCCCGGTGACTTTTGGGTGCAGTTCGAGCTGGCGTGCGCGCTCGATGCGAGCGAGGACGCCACTGCCATCGAGTGCTACCGGGCCGCGCTCGCGATCCGCCCGGGATCCGTCGCGGTGTTGAACAATCTCGGCGCCGCGCTCGCCACACAGCATCGCTTCGACGAATCGTTCGAGTGCTACGAGCAATTGCTGCGCATCGATCCCCGGTCCGTGATGACGCAGCTGAACTACGCCGCCGCGCTCGGAGGGGCGAGCCGGTTCGATCGGTCCGCCGAGCACGCGCGCGCGGCGACCGTTCTCGACCCGAAGCTCGCGCTGGCGCACGGGGCGCTGGGGAGCGCGCTGTGGAGTCGAGGCCGATACGCCGAAGCGCGCGACGCGTCGCGTCGGGCGCTCGAGCTCGGGCTCGACGAGGGTCTGACCAGGTACACCAATTGGCTGGTCGCCGACTGCGAGCTTCGCCTCGATCTGAGCGGCCGTCTGTCGCGAATCGTCGACGGCAGCGATCGCCCGGCGAGCCCGGCCGAAGCCGCCGAGTTCGGCGCGCTGTGCACGTCCGAACGGAAGTACGCGCGCGCCGTCGCGCTGTACGAGCACGCCTTCGCGGCAGAGCCCGGTCTGGCGGACGATCTCGTCGCCGGTCATCGCATGAGCGCCGCGTACTCCGCCGCGATGCTCGGCAGCGACGAAGGCGAAGGCGCGGCGCTCGACGACGCGCAACGCACCGGGTGGCGCGCGCGCGCGCGGGCCTGGCTGAACGCCGGTCTCGAGCTGTGGTGGCGCACGATCGAGAGCGAGCCGGCGTTGCGCAGTGAGATCCGCCGGCGTGTCGTGCTCCTGCGTGAGGACCCGCGCCTGGCCGGATTGCGCGAGCCCGATCAGCTCGCCAGCATGTCCGACGACGAACGCCGCGAGTGCGTCACCGTGTGGCGCTCAGCGGATGCGCTGCTGTTCCGCATCGATCACAAGCAGTGACCGCGTCGCGGTCCACAGCATCGACGAGCCGAGTACCACACCTGGTTCCTCGCCGAGACCTGCAGGACTGACGGCAAGCAACCCGCGCGGCGGCGGGATCACGCAGCGGGATAGAGCCAGCGATACAGCAGTCGCGTCAGCCGCGGCATCAGGACCCAGGTCAGCATGGAGACCGGGATCGCCGTCGACAGCGCCAAGCTGGCGAGGAACGGGACTGCCGGCGGGATGACCTGGGTCAGGATGCCCACCATGGGCAGCAGGCAGCACCAGGTGACCAGCGCCATCTTCCACTTCGGCGGTGGGCCGGACGGCAGCGGGCGGTCAGGGAGCGTGAACCACGTCTCCAGCCCGCTCCGCAGCTGCGGCCGCGCGCCGGCGATCGCGAGTTCCGACCCGGCCGCCAGCAGTGCCTGGGTCGCCGGGTGCTCCTGCCAGCGATCGAGCGCAGTGCGGTCCGCGAACCGCAACAGGATGAAGTAGTCGTCCTGCGACGACAGCACGCTCGAGCCCTGCAGTTCCGGCGCCGTCGCGGCGTGGGCCAGCAGTTGCTTCAGCCATTGCTGGAACCGCTCGTGCGCGCCCGGCAACACGCGTCGTTCGAGCACGATCTTGATCGTGCCAGCCGCAGGGTCCGTGAGGGTCATGCGTTGGTCTCCTCGTCTTCAGAACTTGAACGTCAGCCACACCGACACGTAGTCCACGTCCTCGGCGGTTCCTGTGTCGCGCAGGTAGGGGCCGGCGAAGAAGTGCGCGTAGAACAGGGACAGGCTCGCGTGGCGCTGCAGGGTGCACTCGGTACCGACTTGCAGCTGGTTGCCGATCAGGCGTCGGTCCGAACCGAGGCTCGGACGCATTGGCTTGAGCGCCGCGTTGTAGATGCCGTCATCGGCGGTCTGGCGCCAGAACACGTCCCAGTCGAGGTAGAGTCGGCAGGCGGATGACGGTTGCAGTGTCAGTGCTGGGTGCAGATCGATGATGTTCGCCGGTCCGATGAGCGCGGGCTCGCCGAAGTACGAACCGCGCGGGAACATGGCGTTGAAGGTCTGCAGCCCTTGGGTGTTCGGATCGCCGTCACCGCTGGCGACGTCGGCCTTCAGCGACAGGCGGGGTTGCCAGGGCAAGGGCAGCGTCACGCCCGTGTCGGAGGCGACCGTCCAGGCTTCGATCCTGCCGCCGTCGAAGCTGCCGAACTGCCACACCGCTTCGAAGTCGTAGTCCCATGGTTCGGGTCTGCCGAACAGGCGGGTGCCGAGCGAGCGCCGCTTCTCCTGCGCCGTGCCCTGCACGAACGCGGCGTCGTCGCGGTCGAGCTCGAGGAAGTAGAGATCGACGTGGCCGTCCGGAAGCAAAGGCAGCGGGCCCGTGGCGTAGACGCCGTAGAAGGCCCGGCCCTGGTCGGCATCGTCGTCGAGCGCCCCGGCCTCGGTCGCCACCGGCCGCGTGACGAAGGCGTCGACGTGCCAGTCGCCGGCCACGAGCAGCAGCCGGGCGCCGTCGAAGCTCTGCCGCACGTTGGGGCCCTCGCGCGCCGAGAGCAGGCGCATGCTGCCGTACTGCAGCTCCTGCCGGCCGAGGCGCGCCGTCAGGGAGTCGCCGCCGGCGACCTTGCCCAGGACGTCGAGGAAGGCCTGATGCACGTCGAAGTCGTTGTCGTCGGTGGGACGCGCCCCGCCGGTCCGTCCGCTCACCGTCTCGCTCTCGAGCTGTCCGAACAGGCGCACCTGCTCGCCGAAGTGCAGGTCACCGTGCAGCAGGTAGCGCTGCATCAGGTAGCCATCGCTGTCCTGGGGTCCGGCACCCCATTGCGCGTTGCGGAAGTACTCGTACCGCTCGCGCACTTCACCGCCCAGGGTGAGGAACGTCTCGCCCGACCCGTCGAGCGGCAGGTACTTGATCGCGTCGAGTGCGTCGGTCGCACGCCCCGGATCGCGCAGGTAGCGGTAGTCCTCGTCGTAGCGCAGCGGCCGGTACGCAGGTGGCGTCTGCCCGCGCAGGCTGCTGGCTGCGACCAGCGCCAGCAGCAGCACTGGTGCGCAGGTGGGAATGGGCAACATGGCAGCGCCTCAGAAGGCGAAGCATTCGCATCCGAGACCGAAGACGTCGAATGTCGTGTGCGCTCGCTCGGGCAGCCGGGCTGCACAGCGCAGCGAGTGCGCCGGAGCCGGCCGGTTGACGTAGCCGCCGAAGCTCTTCACCGGCGACCACGATGGGCTGACGGGCGGCAGTGCGGGCGCCAGACCGGCGAACTCGCCAGCACCCCAGACGACCTTGCCCCCCACCATGGTCAGCACCGACTCGAGGTGCTTGATCTGCTCCTCGGGGATCGCGAAGTAGTCCGCGGTGAGGACGGCCAGGTCGGCGAGCTGTCCGGTGGCGATGGCTCCTTTCTTGCCATCCTCGCTGGAGAACCAGCTGGAGCCGACGGTGTACAGCCGCAGCGCTGCCGTCCGATCGAGCCGGTTCTGCTCCGGATAGAGCTGCGTGCCGCCGACGGTGCGGCCGCTCGTGAGCCAGTAGAGGGAGACGAACGGGTTGTAGCTGGCCACCCGCGTGGCATCGGTGCCGGCGCCGACCGGGATGCCGAGTTCCAGCATGCGCCGGATCGGCGGTGTCGCCTCGGCGGCCTTGCTGCCGTAGCGGGCCACGAAGTACTCGCCCTGGAAGGCCATGCGGTGTTGCACCGCGATGCCGCCGCCGAGCGCCCGCACGCGTTCGAGGCTGCGCTCCGAGATCGTCTCGGCGTGGTCGAAGAACCAATGCAGACCCTGCAGTGGCACGTCGCGGTTCACGCGCTCGAACACGTCGAGGAAGCGGGCGATCGACTCCTCGTAGGTGGCGTGCAGCCGGAACGGCCAGCGCTGCTCGGCGAGCAGCCGCACCACGGGTTCCAGTTCGCCGCTCATCGTCGCGGCCAGATCGGGACGCGGCTCGAGGAAGTCCTCGAAGTCCGCCGCCGAGTAGACCAGCATCTCGCCGGCGCCGTTGAGCCGGTAGAGATCGTCGCCCTGGCCGGGCCGCGCGATCTTGGTCCAGTGGGTGAAGTCGGCCAGCTCCGCCTTCGGCCGCTGCGTGAACAGGTTGTAGGCGACGCGCAGCGTCAGCTCAGAGCGCCGGTGCAGGTCCTCGATGATCTGGTAGTCGTCGGGGTAGTTCTGGAAGCCACCGCCCGCGTCGATGATGCTGGTCAGCCCCAGCCGATTGAGCTCGCGCATGAAATGGCGCGTCGAGTTGCGCTGGTCGTCCGGCGCGAGTTTCGGTCCCGCCGCGAGCGTGCGGTAGAGCAGCGCCGCATTGGGCCGCGCGATCAGCATGCCGGTGGGATTGCCGCGTGCGTCGCGCTGGATCTCGCCGCCGGGCGGATCGGGCGTGTCCTTGTCGTAGCCCACCGCGCGCAGCGCGGCGGCATTGAGGAACGCGCGGTCGTAGAGGTTGAGCACGAACACCGGCGTGTCCTTTGCCGCCGCGTTGATCTCGGCGAGCGTCGGCATGCGGCGCTCGGCGAACTGGAACTCGCTCCAGCCGCCGACCACGCGCACCCACTGGGGTGCGGGCGTGCGCGCAGCCTGCTGCTTCAGCATGCGCAGCGCATCCGCCAGGGAAGGCACGCCGTCCCAGCGCAGCTCGAGGTGGAAGTTGAGCCCGCCGCGGATGACGTGGATGTGCGAGTCGTTGAGCCCCGGGATCATCGTGCGGCCGCCAAGATCGATGACGCGCGTGGCAGGGCCCTTCCGGGCCATCACCTCCTGGTCGCTGCCGACGGCGATGAAGCGGCCGTCGCCGATGGCGACGGCCGAGGCCGTGGGCCGCGCCGGATCCATCGTGGCGATGCGGGCGTTGCGGAGGATGACGTCGGCTTTGGACGCATCGTGGGTGGCGGAAGCGTTCACGGGCAAGCTCCTTCGCGGTTGGTTGCCTGTGGATCAGCGCTTCCTGGCCTTGACGACCTGGGGCTTCTGCGCCGACTGCGGCGCCTTGTGCACCATGGTGTAGGCGTACTCGACGCCGGCACCGTAGGCGCCGGCGCGCTGCCGCAGGATGCCCATCAAGGCGTCGTAGTGCTCGCGGTTGGCCCAGTCGCGCTGCCACTCGAGCAGCGCCGGGATCGCGGTGATCCGCGTGGCGCCGGCCTGCACCATGCGCGAGAGCGCCGCCTCGTGCGCCGCCGTGGAGGTGCCGCCGCAGCAGTCCTCGACCACGAAGATCTCGTAGCCGGCGGCCAGCATGTCGAGCGTGGGCCAGGTGATGCACACCTCGGTCCAGAGGCCCGCCAGCAGGATGCGCCTGCGGCCCGTCGCCTCGATCGCCTTGCGGAAGCCGGTGTCGTCCCAGGAGTTCATCGAAGTGCGCTCGACCACTTCCTGGCCGGGGAACACGTCGAGCACCTGCGGCAGCGTGTAGCCGCTGAAGCTCTCGGTCTCGACCGAGGTCAGCACGGTCGGCACGCTGTACTCCTTGGCGCACTTGGCCAGGAGCTGGACGTTGTTCAGCAGCGTGGCGCGGTCGGCGTTGGCGACGCCGAACAGCATCTGCGGCTGGAAGTCGATGAGGGCGAGGGCGGAGTCGTAGGGCGTGTAGAGCTTGCGGTAGTCGGGCATTGGTGGTCTCCGAGGTCAGGGCGGGCGACATCGCCCTCCAGCGTACCGCTGAGCGGAGAGCCACGACACTCCCGGCGGCCGCGGTCGCCAGGGCAGAACCGCGGCCGGCCGTGACGGTGAACGAATCGTTCAGTTCGGCGAGCGCAGCGCCGCCGTCCGCGCCACGATCCGCTGCCACAGCGCCTCGGATCGCGTTCGCTCCGCGGCCTCGAGCTGTGAGAGGTGCTTGTCAACCGCGCGACCACTACCTTGCCCGCATACGCGCAGCGTGCGCCGCGCTCGTCGGCCTGCCGAGAACATGGCGACGGTCGTGGCACGGGCCGGCCGGCAGTATGATCTCTTCCGCCCACCGAGCCGACGAGGTCCGATGATCTACGAATGGCGCGCGTACCACGTCATGCCGGGCGGCAGCCAGGAAGCAGTCGGAGCTGAACGGGCCGCCGGGGTCCAGCGCGTGGTGAACAAGATCTTCAAACCCACCGCGTTCTCGCCCATGAAGTGACTCGCGCCTTCGACGAGGTAGTCAGCAGTCACCGCAAGTGCGCCGCGGGTAACCGCGGAGCGGGTCGCATATGCATGAGCATGTGCCGCCGCCACGCCGGCTTCCGGCCCGCGAAGAGGCCGCCGCCGCGTTCTCGGACACTACGCGGGCGGGCGCTCCGGAAACGACGCGAGCCGTCCCACGCGAGTGCGACGGCTCGTTTGCTCACACGCGAAGGGCTTTCAGGCCTTGGTGATCTCCATCTTGCGGAAGGACAGCTTGGTGGAACCACTCAGGGCTTCCTTGATCTTGGCGACGTCCACCGCATCCTTGTCCTTGACGAACACCAGCGCCTTGCCGTTGAGGCCGTTCGGGTGCACCCGGATGACCCCTTCGAGTCTGCTCAGCAGGTCACGCGTCTCGATGGCGGTGGCCATGCAACCAAGCCCCGCGACCGTCACTTCGTAGACCACCGCAGCCTTGGGCACGTCGACTTCGACGAGCTTGGTGATCGCCACGCCCTTGCCGGCCCGTGCCTTGGTCAGCGCGGCGTTCAAACCCTCCATGCCCGGCGCCGGCTTGCTCGCCTTGAAGTAGCCGATCCCCGTCGTGTCGAAGACCAGATCCTTGATGCCCGTCTGCTTTTCGAGGATCGCACGGATCCTCGCGGCCGTAGAGGCCGCGCCTCAACCACTGATGCCGCTGGCTTCGATCTTCCACAGCTTCTCGGTGTCGCCGATCCGCTTCGTGGCCACGGTCTGAGCCGCGGCAGAGAGCGCAAGGGCGAAGGACACGAGCAGCGCACAGGCTGGCGTCTTCATTCTGGCTCCTTCTGGGGGTATGGCCCGTGGGCGGCCAGCGCGTTGCTGGCAACCCACCAAGGTGGGCTGGAGTATGGCCAACACACCCCTGGTTGGCAACCCTCCGCCCCACCCGATCCCCTGGGCGCGCCGCCCAACCCGATGGGCAGGCGCCCGAGCCGAGGGCCGGGCCCTGACTTGGGTCTGGCTCGGCACCCTGCGGGTAGTCTGGCCGCATGCGGGTGCGCCTCCTCCTTGGCCTGTTGTTGTCGTTCGCCTTCGCCGCTTGTGCAGGCCCGGCCACACCGCCAGCCGGAAGGACACCCACGCAGCGTCCTACGAGACCGTCGCCGGTGACGGCCCGTGCCTCCGACCCTGTGACCGCGCTGCTCTCGTCGCTGACCGACTTGAAGACTGCGGACGAGATCCGTTCGCAACTCGCAGCGGGCCTCGAGGAGAAGGAACTCAACCACGTTGGTTTCGACCAGGTGACGATCGCTCAGTGCATGGACGATGTCACCTCGGCTGTCCTGGACACCCGGGAGCGGCCGCGTGATCCACTCGTGCTCGAGCGACTCTCCGACTCCGTGGCTCTCTATCTCGCGGCGCGGCGGGAAGCGGCGGTACGACGGGTCGCCGGCGCTGCAAGCTGTCTCCCACCCATGCGGAACCAGTGACGCCATGTGCGCCGCCGTGCGGTCAAAGCCCGAGACCGGAATCGCGAAACCAAGCAACAGGAAGTTGACTGGGTGCCCGCGGGGATGTTCGTGGTGGTGTGGTTGTTCGAGCGCAACGGGGACCGGTTCGCCATCCACCGACCCATCGAGACTTCAGGTGACGAACATCGACTTGCCAGGCGGCACACCGCGCAACTCGACGCCGGCCGATACACTGTGCCCCCCTGCCGTCCGCCCACCGAGATGCAGAAAAGGCGGTGACGGCAACAACACAACCGAGACACGGAGATGACTCATGAGTTCTCACTCGATCGCGGCATGGGTCGGTGGCGTGTGCGCCTTGACCACGGTGGCTGCGGGGCAGTCCCTCAACATTCGTTTCGGCACGCCGGCGAGCGCACCTTCGGCCACGTACGCCGCGGCGGGACCGGCAGGTGCCTGGAACTCCTTCCAGGTGACGCCCGCGGGTGTCCGGCAGCCGCTGGTCGATCTTCGCGGGACCGCCGTCGCGGCCCGGTTCTATCAGATCGGCAACTCCTCGATGCTGTCGTTCGACAATCCCCTCACTTCGGGGGATGACGAGAAGCTCATGGACAGCATGATCCTGAGCACCAACAGCCCGACGGACGGTTGCTTCTGGGTGGAGGGCCTGATGCTCGGTCAGTATGAGGTGACCATCTACGCGATGACGCCTGACGACCCGTCGCTGCTTACCCGTACGCGCGTCGACAACGGGTCACCCGGGCCGATCATGGTCGGTGGCGCGTGGCCAGGGCACCATCAGGCGGGGGTGACCTACTCGCGGTTCACCGTGACGACCACCGACGGTGTGATCGCGTTCCACGACGGACTGAACGGCGGAGTCATCCAGTCGGGCATGAACGGCGCACAGCTCGAGTTCCTGCCTCCAGGCGGCGCCCGCGCCATCAACTATGGCATCGGCTGCTACGCCTTCGCGCCGCTGTCGCTCACTGCCTCGGCCCGCCCCGTCCAGGGCACCACGATCAACATGGTGACCACCAATATTCCGGCCACCGCCCTGGTCAGTGCCAACATGCTGAGCTTCACCCAGCACAACCCGGGCATCGAGCTCACGGGTCTCGGCATGCCGGGTTGCTTCCAGTACGTCGAACCGGTCGACACCGTCCTGTTGTCCGGGTCGGGCACGCTGAGCCGCCCAATCGGTCCCTTCCCGACCGGTCCCGGCTGGCTCGGCGCCTTGCTCTACAGTCAGTCGGCGTCCCTGGTCCCGGGCGTGAATGTGCTCGGCGCCATCAGCAGCAACGGCACGTCCCTGCTGCTCGGCAGCCTCTGATCGGGCGACCGCCCATGATCCGGGACCAAGGAAGGCGGCGGTCGCGACCGCCTTCCCGCTGACGGCTGCGGCAGCCAGGAACGCTCTTGTCAGATCAGCAGCACCTCTAGCGAGCGCCGCCGACAATGTCGCCGATCCCGACCAGCGCCACCTGCGGGAACGAGTCCTTCGGGTCGAAATGCTCCACGAACACCCGTGCGCCGGCGAACGTGAGCCGCTCGAGCTTGCCATCGTGCAAGTCCAGGAACAGGCTGCCCTTCTCCTGGCGGATGTTGCCGCTGAGTCCGAGTTCCTCGCACGCGACTTCTCCCCCTGGCTTCACCACGTAGGTGCGCCGGACATTGCCGGGGTGGTAGACGACGCGCCACGTCCCGGGCACGACGTCCCCCTTGCTACCGAACACCGGCAAAGCGCCGGAGGCGAGCGAGTCGAGTTCGGCAAGGAGCGACTTCGCTGAGTCAGTTTGGCGCGCCTTGGTCGCCTGTTCGAGCGCAGCTTGGATGCGCACACGGAGCTTGGCTGCCGCAGCCTCAACCGCGGTGTCGTAGTCCTGCTGCAACTTGTGCACAGCCTCCCGATACTGCTGTCGCGCCTTCTCAAGATCGTCAAGGACGCTGCTGCCGAGCCGCTCGCTACCGGCCAAGGCCATCAGAACGAGCGACATGAAGATCGAGGTCGGTTGCATGTGGAGGCTCCGAACGCCGAGACTGCCGTCCAACATAGCAGGACTCCCCCGAAATGCCCGGAGGCCTCGGTCTCCGGGCCAGATGTCGCATGCCGACGGAAATGCGCCCATCGGCTGATCGTGAGCGAGGCGACCACGGCGCTCGGAGGTGGTGGCAAGAGCCGCGCGTGCTGCCCTGCAGCTACTCGCCGACGGCGACGACAAGCAGCGGCCGTAGTCCTCCTTGGTCCGCCTGGTCTTGGTCGCCATTCGCTCTGCGAGGCGCAACTCGCCGCCGGCCGATACACTGCGCCTCCCTGCCATCCGCCATGCCTTCCTACTCTTCGCTCCGCTTCGTCCTCTCGCTCCTGCTCGCCGCCTGCAGCACGTCCGCCTTCGACACCGACGAACGGGAGGCGCCGGACTTTCCCGACGGCGCGGTGCTCTGGCAGCTCGAACGCTACCTCGACCAGAACGGCAGCATTCCGCCGCGCGCCTGGGAGACGGCGTTGCGCGCGCGCCAGCTGACGATCGCCGCGGCCGCAGCCGGCCCCGATGCCGGCGGCATCAGCCCGCTGGCCTGGACGCAGCGCGGCCCCGACAACGTCGCCGGCCGCTGCCGGGCGATCGCCATCGACCCGCGCAACCCGCAGCGCCTGTGGGCCGGCGCGGTCAGCGGCGGCCTGTGGCGCAGCGACGACGGCGGTGCTGACTGGACGCAGATCGACGACTGGTGGCGCAACCTGTCGGTCGGCTGCCTGACGCTCGATCCGCAGAACCCCGACGTGATGTACGTCGGCACCGGCGAGGGGTTCTATTCACTGGCGCACCTGGCGCGGAACCTGTCGCACTTCGTGCGCGGCGCCGGCGTGATGAAGAGCAGCGACGGCGGCGTCAGCTGGACGCAGCTGCCGGGCACGGCGCTGTGGCAGAGCACGACGCGCATCGCCGTCGCCCCCACCGACCCGAACCTGGTGCTCGCCGCGCGTCGGCCCGGCGGCGTCGCGCGTTCGACCGACGGCGGCCAGACCTGGACCGATGTCACCAACGGTCTCGTCACCGATCCGTTCTCGCTGCAGGTCTGCTTCGACCCGAACGACGGCAGCAAGGCGGTCGCACACCTGGCGCCGGGCAGTGTCGCCAGCCACGGCGTGATCACCTCGATCGACGGCGGCCTCACCTGGCAGCCGGCGCTGACCGGCCTCCAGAGCGTCGCCGGCGAGAGCTCGCGCATCGAACTCGCCTACGCGCGCTCGGTGCCGGGCATGGTCTACGCCGCGACCGGCTTCAACGGCGGCAAGGTCTGGCAGTCGACGGACGGCGGCCGCAACTGGACGCAGCGTTCGTCGTCGACGACCAACCTCGGCATGTCGTACTACTACGACGGCCTGTGGGTGGACCCGACCAACGCCGGCAACCTCGTGGTCAGTGCCCTGCAAGTGCACCGCAGCAGCAACGGCGGCCAGACGTTCACGCAGATCAGCAACGGCTACATCATGACCACCGACCCGCACCCCGACGCGCACACGGTGGTCGGCGACCCCGGCTACAACGGCACCATCGACCGCCGCGTCTATGTCGGCACCGACGGCGGCGTGCACGTCGCCGACGACATCCTCGCCGCGGCCCAGGGCAGCGGCTGGCGTGACCTCGACGCCACGATGCGTTCGACGCAGTTCTACGGCGCCGCCGCGCACGCCACCAATGACGTCCTGGTCGCCGGCGCGCAGGACAACGGCACGCTGCGCGTGGTCGGCAGCAATCCGGCGGCCAGCCTCGTGTTCGGCGGCGACGGCGGCCAGGTGCAGATCGATCCGACCAACCCCGCCTATGTCTACGGCGAGTACGTCTACGCGCAGGTGCACCGCAGCAGCAACGGCGGCACGTCGGCGAGCTACGTCTACACCGGCATCGGCGACGCCGGCGCCGCGGCCACCGCGAACTTCATCTCGCCCCTGCGCCTCGACCCCAACCTGAGCACGCGGCTCTATGTCGGCGGCGCCAGCCTGTGGCGCAGCAACAACGCCCGCGGCACCAGCCTCGGCTGGACCGCGGTGAAGCCAGCGGTCGGCAGCCTGATCGCGTCGATCGCGGTGGCCCCGGGCCTGCCCGATCGGATCTTCGTCGGTCACAACGACGGCCGGCTCTACCGCACGGCGAACGGCACCGCGGCGTCGCCGACCTGGACGGCGATCGACGACAATGCCGGCGCCAATCCGCTGCCCAACCGCGTGCTGACGCGGCTGGCCATAGACCCGACCAATCCGGCGGTCGTCTATGCCTGCTTCGGCGGGTTCGCCAGTGACAACCTGTGGCGCTCGGGCGACGCCGGCGCCACCTGGCAGGCGATCTCTGGCACCGCCCCTGCCGCGCTGCCGCCGGCACCGGTCTATGGCCTCGCGGTGCACCCCGACGACGGCAACGTTCTGTATGCGGCGACCGAGGTCGGCGTCTATGCGAGCGACGACGCCGGTGCGCACTGGTCGACGTCCAATGACGGGCCGGCGAACGTGGTGTGCGAGGAGATCACCTTCGTGCACAACGCCCTGCCGCGGCGGCTGGTGCTGGCGACGCTGGGCCGCGGTCTGTGGACGGCGACGGTGAACCGGCCGACGGCGGTCGTGTATGGCACGGCGTGCGCAGGGCAGGCCTCGCCGCCGTTGCTCGGCGTCGACCCGTTGGCGCCGGCGCGGTTGGGGCACGCGATGACGTTCAACGGCAGCAACCTGCGGCTCGGCCAGCCGTTCGCGTTCCTGGCGCTCGGGCTGTCGGACCAGGTGTGGTCCGGTGGTGCGCTGCCGTTCGCGCTCGATGGCTTCGGCATGGCGGGCTGCGCGCTGCAGACGAGCATCGAGGCGACGATGTCGGGTGCGGTGTCGGCCGGGGGCGCGGCGCAGTGGAGCCTCGGGCTGCCAGACAATCCGCTGTTCCTCGGCGTGCGGCTGTTCGGGCAGATGCTGGCGTCGGATCCGGGGGTGAACACGGCTGGACTGGTGGTCAGCCGGCCGATCGCGGTGACGACGGGGTGGTGAGCAGGGGAAGACCCAGCTCGTCAGAAGAAGGGAACCCAGGGCGATCCACAACGGCCACCAAGGCACTTCGAAGAATGCCCGCATTCCCAAGCGAAAGACGAAGAAGACGGCCGTCACGCCCACCGCGGCCGCCGCATCAGTTCGCAGCGACCGCGAAAGTGATCTCGAGTTCTCCTTCGCCATGGGCGGAACTTAGCACTTTGGCGTGCGGTGGTCGATCATCGCCCGCACCAGAGGCGAGGTAGTCGCGGTATGCCGACCAGCGCCGTTACCCGGGGCCGGAGAGACGTTCGGCGGCCGTCACGTTGGATCCAGCTGGCTGCCCGACCCTGGGCCAGATCGCGAATCGCCAGCAATTGGCTCTGCCGCCCTGCACATGCAGCAGGGCTCGGGACTACCATGTGGCTCAACCGCCGGAGTGATTGCCATGCAGAGGCTTGAAGTCGTTGTTTCGTCTAGCACCAGGTGGATGAAACTTGGCGCCGCGGCAACCGTCACGTTGTCGCGGATCGTCTGCGTGCTCGCGATCGCGATGGCAACCGCCCCGGTGGGCGCGCAGTCGGCGGTGAAAGGCTGGGGGTCGCTGGTATTCGACAGCACCTGGAATCAGGAGAGCTTCGTCCAGATCGCGGCTGGTGGCGACCACACGGTGGCGCTTCGCTCCGTTGGCTCCGTCGTTGCCTGGGGCGACAACTCCAGCGGCCAATGCCACGTGCCCACGCTGCCCGCGGGACTCACCTGCGTCGAAGTCGCGGCTGGTGGCGACCACACTGTGGCGCGGCGCTCGGACGGTTCCGTCATCGCTTGGGGCGACAACTTCTTCGGTGAGTGCAACGTGCCGGCGCTGCCCCAGGGCATCACCTACGTCAGAGTCGCGGCTGGCTTCTACCATACGGTTGCGTGGCGTTCGGATCTCTCCGTCGTTGCGTGGGGCTCTAACGGGTATGGCCAGTGCAACACGCCCGCGCCACCTGCAGGCCTCATCTACATCGAGGTCGCGGCTGGCGGCGCCCACACAGTGGCGCGGCGCTCGGATGGTTCCGTCGTCGCTTGGGGTGACAACAACTCTGGCCAGTGCAACGTGGCCGCGCTGCCCACAGCCCTCACCTATGTCGAAGTCGCGGCTGGTGGCGTCCACACGGTGGCGCGGCGCTCGGATGGTTCCGTCGTCGCTTGGGGCGACAACAACTCCGGCCAGTGCAACGTGCCCGCGCTGCCCGCAGGCCTCATCTACGTCGAGATCGCCGCCGGTTGGGGCCACACGGTGGCGCGGTGTTCGGACGGCTCCGTCGTCGCTTGGGGCGACAACACCCACAGCCAGTGCAACGTGCCCGCGCTGTCTGCAGGCCTCACCTACGTCGAGGTCGCGGCTGGCGGCGCCCACACAGTGGCGCGGCGCTCGGATGGTTCCGTCGTCGCTTGGGGTGACAACAACTCTGTCCAATGCAACGTGCCCGCGATGCCCGCGGGCATCCGCTACGTCGAGGTCGCGGCTGGTGGCGGAGACATCGGGTCCAGCTACACGGTGGCGCGGCGCTCGGATGGTTCCGTCGTCGCTTGGGGTGACAACTCCTACGGCCAGTGCAACGTGCCCGCAGTGCCCGCAGGCATTACCTACGTTGAGGTCGCGGCATCACAAGGTAGTGGGTCGACGACCGGTGGCTCCCACACGGTGGCGCGACGATCGGATGGCTCCGTCGTCGCATGGGGCGACAACTCCCAAGGCCAGTGCAACGTGCCGGCGCTGCCTGCGGGTCTCACCTACGTCGGGGTCGCGGTTGGTGACAGCCACACGGTGGCGCGGCGGTCGGATGGTTCCGTCGTCGCCTGGGGCAACAACAATGCCGGCCAGTGCAATGTGCCGGCTCTGCCTACAGGCCTCAGCTACGTCGAAGTTGCGGGCGGAGGGCGCCACACGGTGGCGCGGCGCTCGGATGGTTCCGTCGTCGCATGGGGCGACAACACCTACGGCCAGTGCAATGTGCCGACGCTGCCCACAGGCCTCAGCTACGTCGAAGTTGCGGGTGGAGGGCGCCACACGGTGGCGCGGCGTTCGGATGGTAATGCCGTCGCATGGGGATTCAACGACCAAGGCGCGTGCAACGTGCCGGCGCTACCCACAGGCCTCACCTACGTCAGGGTCGCGGCTAGCATCCGGGGCACCGTGGCACGTCGCTCGGATGGTTCCATCGTTGCCTGGGGCGACAACTCCTACGACCAACGCTACATCCCGGCGATTCCTTCCGGTCTCACCTATGTCGAGGTCGCGGCCGCCGGGGCGCACACCGTCGTCCGCCTCGGCGCGGAGAGTTCCTATGTGACTTTCGGCACGGGCTGCACCGGCAGCCTACCGCCGACGAAACTCGTGCCGCTCGACACGCCGTACATCGGCACAACGCTGCAGATCCACGTCGACCACCTGCCGGTGAACGCCGCTTTCTTCATCACCGGCTGGAGCAACACGACTTCCTCACACGGTCCGTTGCCAATCAGCATGGGCGTGTTCGGCATGCCCGGCTGCTCGGGGCGCGTGAGCAAGGACCTCATCGCGTTCGTAGTAGGCACCGGCGGCTTCGCCGACTATCGCTTGCCGATTCCGAGCAACCCTATGCTTGTCGGCGTGCACTTCTATCAGCAGGCACTCGTGCTCGATCCCGCTGCGGGCAATGCGTTCGGCGGCGTGATGTCGGATGCAGCTGCAGGTGTGGTCGGGAATTGACGCGTCGTCTGAGTCCGGACCTGTTTGCAGATCGTGGGCATTTTGGCGCTGCCGTCCAGCACACGCAGCGAGCCAGGGCTTACCATGTCGGCGCAACCACGAGAGTGAGTCGCCCATGCAACCGCTGCTTGAAGTCGCTGTTTCATCCGGCACCCGGGCAGAGAAGCTCCGCGCCACGGCGACCGTGGCGTGGTCACAGATCTTCTTCGCGCTCGTGTTCGTGTTGGCGAGCGACGCGCTGCGCGCGCAGTCGGCGGTGAAAGGATGGGGACCGCAGGTATTCGACAGCAGCTGGAGCGAGGACAGCTTCGTCCAGATCGCGGCGGGTGGCGGCAACACGGTGGCGCGGCGCTCGGACGGCTCCGTCGTCGTTTGGGGCGACAATCGCTACGTCCAATGCAACGTGGCCTCGCTGCCCGCAAGCCTCTCCTACGTCGAGGTCGCGGCCGGTGGCGACTCCTTCAGTGGCCACACGGTTGCGCGGCGCTCCGACGGTTCGGTCGTCGCTTGGGGCGACAACGGGTCCGGCCAGTGCAACGTACCGGCGCTGCCCCCGGGCCTCACCTACGTCAGGGTCGCGGCTGGTGCCAACCACACGGTTGCGTGGCGTTCGGATCTTTCCGTCGTTGCGTGGGGCTCCAACGGGTATGGCCAGTGCAACACGCCCGCGCTGCCTGCAGGCCTCATCTACATCGAGGTCGCGGCTGGTGGCTACCACACGGTGGCGCGGCGCTCGGACGGTTCGCTGGTCGCTTGGGGCGCAAACTGGTCCGGCCAGTGCAACGTGCCGGCGCTGCCCGCAGGTCTCCTCTACATCGAGGTCGCGGCTGGCGCCAACCACACGGTGGCGCGGCGCTCGGATGGCTCCGTCGTCGCTTGGGGTGACAACGGTACCGGCCAGTGCAACGTGCCGGCGCTGCCCGCGGGACTCGTCGACATCGAGGTCGCGGCTGGTGGTGGCCACACGGTTGCGCGGCGCTCCGATGGTTCCGTCGTCGCTTGGGGCGACAACTCCTACGGCCAGTGCAACGTGCCGGCGCTGCCCGCGGGACTCACCTACGTCGAGGTCGCGGCCGGCGGAAACCACACGGTTGCTCGGCGCTCCGATGGTTCTGTCGTCGCCTGGGGCCGCAACCTGGAGGGCCAGTGCAACTTGCCCGCACTGCCCGCCGGCCTAACCTACGTCGGGGTCGCGGCCAATTGGCAATACACGGTGGCGCGGCGCGCGGATGGTTCTGTCATTGCTTGGGGCGACAACTTTTACGGCCAGTGCAACGTCCCTGCTCTGCCTGCCGGCCTCACCTGCGTTGACGTCACGGCCGGTGGCGCTCACGTGGTGGCGCGGCGCTCGGATGGTTCCGTCGTCGCCTGGGGCAACAACGGCTACGGCCAGTGCAACGTGCCGGCGCTGCCCGCTGGACTCACATACGTCGAGATCGCGGCTGGTGGCGCCCACACGGTGGCGCGGCGCTCCGATGGCTCCGTCGTCGCTTGGGGTGACAACGGCTACTATCAGTGCAACGTCCCTGTTTTGAACGCCGGCCGCACTTACGTCGAAATCGCAGCCGGTGACAACCACACGGTGGCGCGGCGCTCGGATGGTTCCGTCGTTGCGTGGGGTGACAACACCTCTGGCCAGTGCAACGTGCCGGCGCTGCCCGCGGGCCTGACCTATGTCGAGGTGACGGGCGGTGCATACCACACGGTGGCGCGGCGCTCGGATGCTTCCGTCGTCGCTTGGGGCCGCAGCCAGGAGGGCCAGTGCAACGTGCCCGTGCTGCCATCAGGCCTTGCCTTCGTCGAGGTCACGGCCGGCGCGTTTCACACCGTCGCCCGCCTCGGCGCCGAGAGTTCCTATGTGACCTTGGGTACCGGCTGTGCCGGCAGCCTGCCTGCGACGAGGCTCGTTCCGCTCGACACGCCGCGCATCGGGGCAACCCTGCAGGTCCACCTCGACCGCCTGCCGGTGAACACCGCCTTCCTGTTCGCCGGTTTCAGCAACACGGCTTCCTCGTTCGGCCCCTTACCACTCGACCTCGGCGCTCTCGGCATGCCTGGCTGCTCGGCCCGCGTGAGCAGCGACTTCGTCGCGTTCGTGTCCGGCAGCGGCGGCTCTGCCGACTATCGCCTGCCGATTCCGAACAACCCGGTCCTCGTCGGCGTGCACTTCTACCAGCAGGCACTCGTGCTCGATCCCGCAGCCGGAAATGCCGTGGGCGCGGTGATGTCCGACGCCGCAGCGGCGGTGGTCGGGAATTGACGCACGCTGCTTGGCCATGGGTGCAGGTTCAGACCGGCGCGGCCATGTCGGATGCGGCAAGCTGACCGACCCCGGGCAAGATCGCGAATCGCCAGCATTTGGCTCTGCCTCCCTGCACGTGCACATGGCTCCGGACCACCATGTGGCTCAACCGCGGGAGCGAGTCGCCGTGCCGCAACTTGAAGTCGCTGTTTCGTCCAACACCCCAGCGGTGAGACTCCGCGCAGCGACTGCCGTCGCGTGGTCACAGATCGTTTTCGTGCTCGTCCTCGTGTTGGCGACCCGGGTGGTGTTCAGACCGACCCAATGCGAAAAACCTGAACACCCAAGATCATCAGGACCCCGAAGACCAGAATCGAAACGATCACGAGAGCTGACATCACCTTGAACGACCAGCAGCCCACCATGACCGCTATCGGCGAACCACCATTGCTAGCTTGTCAACTCCTTTCTTCTACCTGAAGAAGATTTTGCCAAATCTCGACTTCAGCGGGACACTTGTGGTTGGTCGCGCTTCGCGCGGCGCTCCCACCGGGGGTCTCACGCATGCCATTGAAGCAAGAGTCCGACGCCGAGATCGAGGATCAGGCCGTGTTCGCGATGCAGACCCTCGCCCGGCTCGCGCAGCACATGGTGCAGGTCCCAGGCAGCGGAGACCTCCTGCGCTTGGCGCTCGGGTGTGTCAACCGTGACCCGATCACCGAGCTGGTGCGACGGTCGAGGCTCTGGCGCAGGCGGTTCAACTTCGCGATGGCGTTCATCTTCGTCGCCCTCGTCCTCGTCGCTGCGGCATGGGATCTCGGCTTCGTACGCGTCGGCAAGTAGCGGCGGCGGCGATCAGTCGAATGGGAATACTTCGCCACCCGCCGGGCGCGCTCCCGCCCTCGACATTAAACTTCAGGGGGTCGGTTGTCTCACTCACGTTGGCACAGAGGGTGTGGGGTGGGCAAGGCGCCGTGGACCGGCGCGACGGCGCAACAGTCCTCTACACGGCGAAGACGGCAACGCCGCGCGCAGTGTGCGTGCAGCGTCAGCGCTTCACGCGTCGACCGTCGAACTGGAGGCGGAGCCGGGGCGGAGATCCGACAGCGCGTCGGACAGCAGCACCATGCTCCGGTGCAGGCGGCGCTGCACGGTCTTGGTCGACACCCCGAGCACTTCGGCCACCTCGCCGTGACTCAGCCCCTGGATGCGCACGAGGCTGAACACCTCGCGCTCGTCGTCCGGCAGATGGTCGATGGCGTCGAGCATGCGGCGGCTGTCCGCCGAGAGCCCAGACGCGCTGCTCGCCGGCGCAACGAACGCGCCGTCCGAAATCGGCTCGGCGCGCGGTTGCACGTCCAGCCGGCGGGCCAGGTCGTTCAGCTCCCAGCGCATGTGCTGGTTGGCGAGGGCGAAGAACTGCCGGACGTTGCCCGGCCGGACCCGGCGCATCGCCTTGAGCAGACGCTCGACCACCGCCGACAACATCTCGTCCGGACGCAGGTTCAGCGGTGGCCGCGTCAGCCGCGGATAGCTCCGGTGCAGCAGGCTGGCGCAGAGCGTGTGCAGGCGGCGGACGGCGCGGTCGAGCAGGTCCCGGATCAAGGTCTCTGCCTTGGCATCCCCAGCCAGCTCGCTGAGGTAGCGCTGCACCACCACGGTGGTCTGCTCGACGGGCATCCGCGCAGCATACCGACGGGGAGTGGCCACGGTGGAGAGGTGGCGAGCCGGCAACGGCCGTTCGCGAACCGGCGCGTAGTCCACCACTCACGCTCAGCAGGGAAACCACCGCGCGGGTCGGCCAGGTCGAGTGCCATGTCTCGCGCGCACAAGCCCCTGGCACGCGTTGGTCAGGGGAGAAACGGAGAGCGCCCTGCCCCGGACCGGGAGTCACCCGTGACCGATGCGAGCCTCGCGGCGGTCAAGATCGTGCTGGAACGGCGCGTGCGTCCCGGCGCGCACCGGAGCTTCGAGAAGTGGCTGCAGGCGCTGCTGGCCCAGGCCGCGACCTTCCCTGGCCTGCAGGGCTCGAGCGTGCTGTCCGCGCGGGACGACTACTTCATCATGCTGCGGTTCGGAAACCAGGCCGACCTCGAGCGGTGGCAGCGGTCGCCGGAGGTGCTCGACCTGCTCGCGGCGGCCGCGCCGCTCTTGACCTCGGGCGAGGCCGGGCACGTGCGCACCGGCCTGGAGACCTGGTTCACGCTGCCGGGCCAGCGGCCGCCGGCGGTCGCGCCGCCAAGGTGGAAGATGGCGCTGGTCACCTGGTGCGCGCTGTCGCCACAGGTCATCGCGCTCTTGGTGGTGATGCCGTCGTGGGTCCCGTTGCCGGTGGCCGCCGTCGTGTCGACGGCGGTGGCGGTCGCGCTGCTCACGTGGGTGGTGATGCCGCGGCTGGCCAGGCTGCTGCATCGCTGGCTGCATGGCGAGCGGGCGCAGCAGTGATCCGCGGCGGCCGCGGTCAGCGCACCGTCCGCAACGCCGCGCGGAGATCCTGGGCGAACAGCGGCGGGCGCGCGGCTCTCTGCGTGGCCGCGGAGCGGCCTCAAGGGGGGTCTCTGAGAGCCTGTATCATGTTTTCACAGGCTCTCAGCGGCCCGATGGCTGCGCCGGCGCAACCGGCGTGGCCGGCCCTGCGCCCGCGACGGCAGCATCGAGCATCGCCGTCAGCCGGCTCCACAGCAGCCGCCACTCCTCGCGCTCGGCGGCCGGCAGCCGTTCCAGCGCCGCCCGGTCGCGCATCGGTTCGAGCTCGGCACAGCACGACCACAGGCGCAACGGGTTGGGCGCCCTGGCCAGCACCGTCGGCGGGATCGCGGCGAACTCCCGGGCCCGCACCGCCAGCTCGTCGGCTAGCCATTGCCGCGCCCACGCTCGGCACTGCGCCCGCCCGGTCTCGTCGAGTGTGTCGGCGTCGTTGCCGGTCCCTTCGCTCGCGGCCACCGCGGTGCACACCGCCTGATAGCGCTGCGCCGCGGTCACCGCGTCCGGGATGCCGTTGCTGCGCAACAACTCCGCGTACAGGCGCGTCGATGCGGCGTCGTGGCCCGCAGCGCGCCACGCGCCCAGCAGGATCCGCCGGTCGTCGTCGGTCGCGGGGTGCAGTCGGCCGGCGAGCCAATCGGGCAGTTCGGGTGCGATCGCGGTCTCTGCTTCGCGCCGCAGCAGGTGGCAGAGCCAGGCCTCGCGATCGATCGCGCGCGCCGGCCGCCAGTCGAAGCCGACAGCGGCCATGCCGAGCAGGCGGCGCGCGGCCGCGACGTTGCCGGCGCGCTGCAGCGCCATCGCCAGCAGCAGCACGGGCGCCGGCGGCAGCACAGAGCCGGCATCGCCGCTCAGCGTGCTGATGGCGTCGTCGAAGCGGCCGGCGCGGTAGTCGGCGAGCGCCCTGGCGAACAGGAAACAGGGCTTGGCGCCGGCGGCGTAGGTCGCCGGCTCGGCGGCCAGGGCGCGGTCGATCAGCTGCGTGGCGCGCGGCAGCACGTCGGCGGTCGGCGGCAGCAGCAGACAGGCGCGCCCCACGCATTCGCACTCGTGCGCGTCGGTGAGCGCCGCGAACCGCTCGAGCATCTGGCCGCACAGGCGGCGGTAGTCGTCAGCGCGGCCGAGGTAGAGGCACAGCTCGGCGAAGCCGTCCCAGGCCTGCTGTCGATCCGGCTGCGCGGCGATCGCCTGCTCGCACAGCGCGAGCGCTTCGTCACTGCGCCCCAGCGCCGTCAGCAGGCCGCGCAGCTGCTTGCGCGCGAAGTCGTTGCCCGGTTCGAGGTCGAGCGCGGTGCGAAACTGCGCCGTCGCCTCGGCGCGCCGGCCGACCCTGGTCAGGCATTGGCCGAACTGGGAGTGGGCCGACGCCGACCAGGGCTCCAGCGCGACGGCGTCGGCGGCCAGTGCCAGCGCCTCGACGAAGCGCCGCTGCTCGAGCAGCGCCGCGGGACTGTCGGGGGCGAGGCGCCGCGCGGCGTCGAACTCGGCCCTGGCTTCATCCGGACGGTTGCCGGCGGTCAGCGCCTTGCCGAGCCAGTCGTGGTTCGCCGCCACCTGCGGCGCGATGCGGACCGCCTGCTGCAGCTCGGCGATCGCGTCGCCGACCTTGCCGCCGTCGAGCTGGACGTAGCCGAGGTTCAGGTGGTTGCGGTAGTCGGCCGCGTCGAGCCCGACCGCGCGTTCGAGCGCCGCGCGCGCCTGGTCGTGGTCACCCAGGGCCTGCCAGGCGCGGCCGAGCTCGGTGTGCGCGTTGGCGTAGCGCGGATCGATCTGCGTCGCCAGGAGGAAGCTGTCGCGCGCATCGGCCATGCGGTTGCCCATCGCCAGCGCGCAGCCGAGGCTCAGGTGCGCGAGCGCCGAGCGCGGCCGCGTCGCCAGCGCCGCCTGGAAGTAGCGGATGCCTTCCTCTGGGTGGCCCTGCCAGAGCAGGTCGCCGAGCATGAAGTTGACCCAGAAGTCGCCGGGGAACGCCTGCTGCACGCGGCGCAGGAACGGCAGCGGGTCGAGGTGGGCGCGGTGCATGCGCTCACCGAGGCTGCCGAGGAGCTGCACCGACTGTCCGGCGAACGACGCCTCGTCGGCCAGGGTCTGCAGCTTCAGCGGCGCGTCGAAGACCGACGGATCGCGGACGCGGTCGCGCCAGCCCGTGGGATCGGGGTCGGCGCGACGCGCAACCTCGAGCATCCTGGTCCGCTGCTCGCACTCCGGCGAGCAGAGCGCCCAGTCGTCGAGGCCCGCGACCAGCCGCCTGCCCACGTTCGAGCTCCGGATCCGCGCCGCGGTCGCGCCCGCGTCGCCGGCGGTGACGTCGAAGCCGGCGTCCTGCAACAGGCGCGCGTACTCGCCCCGCGCCCGGCGGTAGTTGGCCGACATGTCGAAGCGTCCGTCGGCGACCTCGGTGCGGCCGAGACGCACGGCGTCGATGTGGGCGACCAGCGCCAGCTCCTGCTGCAGCCCGAGCACGCGCTGCTGCAGGTCGGGCAGCAGCGGTCCGGGGATCTGGTCGAGCAGCCGCTGCGCCTGTTGCAGGTCGGCACCGTCGCGCAGCAGCTGCGCGACCTGTTCGATCTTCGGCTGCGCTTCGACGGACAACGCGTGCTGCTCCGCCGCGAGCACCTGGTTGTGCACCAACAGGCCGGCGCCGGACAACAGCAGCAGCGAGACCAGCAGCAGCAGCGACGCGGCCGCCGGCTTGCGCCGGGTCCAGTGCAACGCCCGGCCGATCCGGCCGACGCGCCGGGCGACGATGGGCTCGTGGTGCAGGAAGCGTTCGAGGTCGGCGGCCAGCTCGGCGGCAGTCGGGTAGCGGCGCGCCGGGTCCCGGTGCAGACACTTGAGACAGATGGTCTCGAGATCGCGCGGCACCGTCTGCAGCCGCGACGGCGGCGGCGGCTCCTCCGACAGCAGCCGGCGCATGGTCGCGGCGGCGGTGGCCTCGCGGAACGGCGGCCGGCCGGTCAGCAGCTCGTAGAGGATCACGCCCAGCGAGTAGATGTCGGCCGCCGGACCGACCGCGCCGGTGCCGCCGGCCGCCTGCTCGGGCGCCATGTAGCTCGGCGTGCCGAGCGGGGCGCCGCTGCCGGTGATGCTCGCTTCGCCGCCGAACCGGCGCGCCAGGCCGAAGTCGCTGATCTTCGGCGTGCCGTCGCGGGTCAGCAGGATGTTGCCCGGCTTGAGGTCGCGGTGCACGACGTCGCAGCGATGCAGCGCGTGCACGGCGCCGGCCAGCGTCGCGGTCAGCGTCGCGGCCTGCCGCGCCGGCTGCGGCCGCCCGGCGCTGCGCGCCGCCAACGTGCCGCCGTCGACGAACTCCATCGTCAGATACGGCCAGCCCTCGAACTCACCGCTGTCGAACACCTGGACGATGTGCGGGTGCTGCAGCGCGGCCACCATCCGCGCTTCGCGGTGGAACCGCTCCAGCGCGGCCGGTCCGGCGTAGGCGCCACCGAGCAGCATCTTGAGGGCGACCGCGCGGTCGAGCCGCAGCTGGCGGGCGCGGTAGACGATGCCCATGCCGCCGCGGCCGAGCAGTTCCTCGACGGCATAGCCCGGGATGTCCGGCACGATCGGCGGCGGCAGCGCCGGCGCGCCGGCGTCGGGGAACAGGGCGTCCACCGCCACATCCATCTGCCGCAGCCGGCGCCAACGCTCGCGCACCTCCGCCAGCTGCCCGGGTGTGTCGACGCAGGCTTCCTCGGGCGACAGCCCGTTCTCCAGCATGCGTTCGAGCAGCTGCCGCACGCGCGGGTCGACGGTCATCCAGGACTCCAGTGTCGGGGGCGCGGCGAGTCCTCCGTCCCGACGCGCAGAGCATAGCGTGTGTTGGTCCGGCCGCGCAGCCAGCCCGGTGTCCGGTTCGGGATCGTGCTCCCCGGACCCCGACACCTTTGGGTGCGTGTGTCCAGTCTTCACGCCCAGTGTGCGTGAAGACCGATGTACCAAGCTCCCGGTCGGGACAAGGAGCTTCGTGCAGACCACCAGTCCCGATGGAGTCCGACGATGACCACGACCAAGTTGCTCGCAAGTCTCGCCGTGGCGATCACGGCATGTGCCGTGTGGCCGGGTTGCCTGAACTCGCTCGGCCAAGCCAATCCCCAGACCAATCCGCAGGACAACGCCATGATCACTGCTCGAGCCACCGAACGAAGCCGCACGGCGGCTGCCGCATCCGAGGCCATTCGTCCGTTCCGCGTGAACATCCCCCAGGAGCAGCTCGACGACCTTCGTCGCCGGATCGCGGCCACGCGGTTTCCCGAGAAGGAGACCGTCGCCGACCACTCCCAGGGCGTGCCGCTGGCCACGGTTGAGGCGCTCGCGAAGTACTGGGCGTCCGACTACGACTGGCGCAGGTGCGAGGCGAAGCTGAACGCGTATCCACAGTTCATCACCACGATCGACGGGCTGGACATCCACTTCATCCACCTGCGTTCGAAGGAGAAGAACGTGCTGCCAATCATCATCACGCACGGCTGGCCGGGCTCGATCGTCGAGCAGATGAAGCTCATCGATCCACTCACCAATCCCACGGCATACGGCGGCTCCGCCGAGGACGCTTTCGACGTCGTGATCCCGGACATGCCGGGATACGGCTTCTCAGGCAAGCCGACCGTGAGTGGCTGGGGGCCCGACCGCGTCGCGCGTGCGTGGGTCGTTCTGATGAAGCGGCTCGGCTACACGAAGTTCGTGGCGCAGGGCGGCGACTGGGGTGCCGTGGTCGTCGATCTGATGGCCGTGCAGGCGCCTCCCGAGCTGCTCGGCATCCACACGAACATGGCCGGCGTGATTCCGGTCGACCTCGACCAGGCGGCGTTCGCAGGTCGGCCGGCGCCTGCGAATCTCTTGCCGGACGAGAAGCTCGCCTACGACCGATTGAGCGAGGTCTACGCGAAGGGCATCGGCTACGGATTCCAGATGGGGCTGCGCCCTCAGTCGCTCTACGGAATCGCTGATTCGCCGGTCGGGCTGGCCGGCTACTTCCTCGACCACGATGCTCGCAGCCTGGCGCTCATTGCGCGCGTCTTCGAGGGTGAGAAGGCCGGCCTCACGCGGGACGATGTCCTCGACAACATCACCTACACCTGGCTGACGGGCACGGGGGTGTCCGGGGCGCGTCTCTACTGGGAGTACTTTGGGAAGAGCTACTTCGGCGTCAAAGGCGTGAACATCCCCGTGGCCGTGAGCGTTTTTCCCGATGAGCTCTTTCCGGCTCCGCGCAGTTGGACAGAGCGCGCCTATCCCAAGCTGATCTTCTTCAACACGCACGATCGGGGCGGCCACTTCGCGGGGTGGGAGCAGCCCGCGTTGCTCTCCGGCGACGTGCGGACGGCGTTCCGTTCGCTGCGTTCGACCGCGCAGCTCTCGCGGTAGGGCATGTGGGGCGGCGCGCGTTCTTCTGCGTGCCGCCCCTCGCCTTCCGACTGGTCAGCGACGCAAAGCTTGGTGCTCGTCATGAACACAACCCGTCTGCTTCTCGCCGCGGTGCCATTTGCGCGAAGGCGCCTACTCGTAAGTCACCAACGGCGCCCCCTGCCCTACCGGCGTCAGCCAGCGGTCGGGCTATGTACTCCATCTCCTCCCCGGAAGCGACATCGCCCCTGGCTCCAACGCCAGGGGCGACAACCACAACCTGGCGGTGCCAGGACTGGTAGCGGGGGAAGGATTCGAACCTTCGACCTTCGGGTTCGTATCAGCATACACCACCCGCCCGCACCTGTCCAGATGTGCCCAATTCAACAGGTTCACCTGATCTTGGGCACAATTTGACCACGTTTATTGACCGTCGGGATCAACCCCGATTCATCGATTTCGACCTTCGGGTCCTCAGCCCATTTCGACGCATCTTGACCTTCGGGTTCTCACAGCGATTCCTGCTCAACTGTGCCCACGTGCCGAAGAGTGCACGACCTTCGGGATTGCTCCGACAAAGGTCCATTTCATGATTCCAGTTCTTACCTCCTCACATTCCGTGCAATTCGCTTTCACGTAGTAAGCTCCAGTCAATGGCGGCACGTCGATAATTCACCCTGAACGAACCAAAAGGGTGCGACATCGTAGTGCCGCTATCCAAGTACGCCATCGGATCCCAACCACAGTCTATCAGTTCGCTCATAGCAAAAACAAACACCAATGCATCCGTAAATAATGGTATGCATTCCATCTGTTCCGCATAGTTAACGCGCCCCTGGCTACCATGGACGTAGTAGTTGCGACAATCCACGGCATCCTCAAGGACCGGAATGATGTCACCAAACCGACCGCCACTAGCCGCAATCATTACGCTCGCTCTATGACGCACCTTTTCTTTCAGCGTTGCCTTTCCTACGCGTCCCAGTGCGTTCAAAACACTATTCCGCTCATCGCTCACCGGCAGTTTCGCAAACTCGATTCTTGCCGCGTCCCGGGCAGCACTAACATCAGGAGCAACTACAACGTCGCGCGGAACAGCTTCGGCCGGCAATAAGTCAAACACGTTGGCAGCAGATACAAGACGGTCAATCGAGTAGTGCCTCTGCTTGCAGAACACCGAATGGAACCGGTCGCGTGCACGTCGGCGCGCAGGACTTGCAGCCATCCAACACCGCAGCACGTCACCGAACTCCTTTTCTTGCGCGAGCGGACTTAGCAGCACGTCTGCCGGATGCGGCGCTGACTTTGCATCGTCCGAGCCCACTTCCCGGCGGCGCGGCTGGTGGCTCCAATGCAACTCCAAACCATCGTAGTCAGAGCGCTCGACAAACAACGATATCGACTCAAGGTTCTGAGGACGCCCCACCAACAATTCTAGGAATCGTAAGACCTCCAGCAACAAATCCAGCGATTCGGCGAATAACAACGAAGCGACTGGCCGCACGTGAACCGATATTGAATTGGTAATCGACACCCCGCCTGGCCCACCAGCATCGCAACGAGGATTGTGCTGCGCTGTCACCTGTGCGCGACTAGTTGTGACATCGATGATTAGCCTCTTGCCAGCAAAGTATGCCACAATAGGGTCGGGCCCAATGGGAACCGATCTATTCAGGTTGTTTCCTTTGATTATCTCTCCTACGTGATCTTTGGCGCGAAACGACGTTCCAAACGCGTCAAAGTCATAGAACAAACTTGTCGCGTCATCGGTCACCATCCGAAGTTCAACCACAATCGACTTGCTCGGATCCAACACTGAAGCCCCGGTCACGACGTAATTTGGAAAAAGCCTCACTGAATGTGCACCGTTCTTCCCACTGCGCTCAATTCGCTCAATCACACAGTCAATCAGCGTCACCTGCGTATTATCTAGGAGGACGCCCGTAATTGTCCGATATCCCGGGCCAACATTATCGAATGTCTTCGTGTCATGAATCCTTACATAGGAATCCTCCCCATCGATGCACAGCTCTCCCTGTAATTCTCGGTCCGGTGAAAGGGAAAACCGGCCGAACAGCGGAACTGCTACCAGCTTACTCATGCAATCAACATCCTCTCGTTCCCAAGCTCACGTTAGCACACTCGCGATCACTCCCTCGAGTACTTCGAGACGCGCCGTGCGCCTTGATAGGTCACTCGCGGCGCGCGTAACAGCTTCCACGTATTTTGAGACATCAGTATTGGATATCTTCGCATTCTTCTTCTTTCCAGCATCCACGCTGTGTCTGAACTTCATTAGACTCTCCCGCAGTGCAGTCTTCTTGGCTGCGCTTAACTTCGTGCGATCCTTGCTAAGCCCGGATATCGCTTGGAACAGAGTATAGAAATCGCTCTTCCCCCCCCAAGCTCGCAAATCTGCTATTGGCAGAACCAACGTTAGCATCGCTTTCGTTGCTTCGAAGTGTGATCGCCAACCTGCCTCGTCCGGCATGTCATGCTCATAGTCGTTGTAATAGTCATCCAAGCTGTCCTTCTTGTTTTGAGGACCGGCAATGATACCAACAAACAGTTCGCTAATGAACTCGACATCTTCCATTCGGCGGACCTGACGCAACGTCACCGTCTTTGCTTCGAGCCACAATTCATCGTCCGCAAGTGTTTCCATTAGCTTGATGAACTTACCCGAATACGTTGCGTGTCGCATTTCCTGATCGGACAGGGGCATTTGATTGATGTTTAAGCGGCGAAATAGATCCCGAATCTCCCCGTCACTCGCTTGCCCCAGGTCACGAACGACGAGCTCATACCCCCAAAACGCTTGTTTTTCGCTTGGCGACAAGTCGTCGAAGGATTTGCCCCTCCATTTTGCAGACATGACCATGTCGTCATTGCCTATCAGCTCAAGGTCGTTTCTCGCAAATGCCAGTATCGCACGTATCCGTTGCTGCCCGTCAACCACTTCATGCGTCGTTGTCCCCTCCGGCGTGGAGCTTGAGCGCAGGTAGATCTCGGGAATCGGCAGGCCATTCAAGATCGAGTCAACCAAGTAGGCCCCCATCTGAGGCGTCCACACCGGTTTTCTTTGAAAGCTAGGAGCAAGATTCAGTGTTCCTGCAACGTCTTCTCGGTGGAACCAAGACAGCTTCTGATTGGTTGCGCTTGACTTCATCGTGTACCCTCCAGGGACTTTCGTAGGGCGCGCACTGACTCAACATGGTAGTCCGAAAGATCGTTCTTACGCCGATAGATGCGCGCTTTCGCCGGATGACCACGGAAAGGAACCTGCGACGTTGTCCTCGCCAGAGCACCTCGCACCACAACGGCTGGTGCGCATCCGGATGGTAACGTTATACCACTCACGTAGCCCCAATACACATCGGTGCGAATCTTCGCGCGGCCTTCCCGCGTTGATGCCAACGCCCTATGCCGGTCAAACCCTCGCACCGCGTCCCACGCTTCAGCAAAAAGCCTCTCTGACACGATCGCCATGTCGATATCGGAAACATCGCCCGATGAGGCATTGTGTTCGCGGAACGGGCGCCCAGGCTTGTAAGGGCTCAGGCTATACCCAAACACTGAGCTACCCACGACAAAGACTCCATCGGCCGAGCAGCCCGCTGCCTTCGCGGCGTCGCTCCTCCACGTGGCAAAAGCTGTCGTGTCACCGCGGAAGATCCACGGCGTGCTCCCGAGCAACTGTCGCACTATCTCCGTGTCGCTGGCCGTCGCGAGGAGTGTCATCAGGGCTGATCTACTCATCTTGCCGAATCCGCATGCTCGCACGGCTGTAGATGATCCAATTTGGCGATCGACTGCAAGTGCAACCCGCTCGCATCCGTCGCTCGAGATGAACCCCCGTGAGACCCCCGTGAGACAGGACGGGGGTTCATGGCCGGCGCCGCCTTCGCCGCCGTTCCAGCTCCTCCGGCTGCCGTAACCGCCGCCGTTCCAGCTCCTGCAGCTGCCGAAGCCGTTCCACCTGGTCCGGCGACAACTTCGGCAGCACCCTCCCAACCGCCGCCTTGACCCCCGCTGCCAGCCGTCCTTCAGCCCCGGGCCCCTCCACCATCGCCTCGTACTCCCCCTCGGTCACCCCGGCGTTCCGCAGCACCACACTCAGGAACCCTCGGCACTGCTTGCTGCAGGCCCGTCTCCAGGCCTCCACTCCGCTCGGGTTTCCAACCGGAGTGTGCGCCGCCTTCGCCTTGCCGACCAACTCCTGCCACCATCTCACCCTGCGCCAGTCCTGGCTTCGAGACCGCGACCCCCGGGGCTCCCGGATGTCCACGAAGTCGACCAAGTGTTCCGCGAACACGTCCGACAGCGCGCGCTTCTCCCACCGTGCATCCAAGAACCTCTGAGTCAGCCCTGTCGCGAACCGGTTGCGGTTCTGCAGCTCGAACCGCACCGAGGTGATCTCGCCCTTGGACTCGACTTCCTTGTCGTAGACACGCAGAAGCCGGCTGCTGTTCGCGCCGCCCACCCAGAGGCAACCTCCCTTCCGCCGGCTCCAGTTCCAGTTGTCACGGCGCACGCGTGTCACAACCACCTTCCGCAGAACCGCCTTCTCGCCACAGAGACTCCCATCGACGCAGGCCTCCGCGAACTGCCGCGGCGTGATCTTCCTGTCGAAGCCGTCGAGCGCCACATCGAGCCTCGACACCTTCAGCTTTCCCTCCAGGCCACACGCCTCGAGCAGATCCAGGATCGTGTTGCTGCCCACAACACGACAGGCTTCGCCAGGCAGACGGAAGCCGACCCAAGGCCATCGCGTTCCGCGCTTGTCCACCTGCCCCACATGATCCGCCTTAACACGGATCGACAAAGGCCCTTTCCCATCGAAGGCTGCTTCGTCTTCACGAAGTGCCGTCAGCGCTTCCCTGCCGAAGCTCGCCCCCAGGTGCTTTGCCATCAGCTCGTGCAGCTTCGGCAGCGGCATCCCCTTCACCGATGCCTCGCACCAATCGATGGTCGTTTCCTGCCCCGATCGGCGAGCCCCCTGCCTTTGGATGCAGCCATCGCCCCCACCTTCCGACACCTTCGAGGAGGTCATGCGCCTCCCCCTGGTTGCGCATGACCCTGCGCTCTGGCTTCAACAGCCAGGACGTCAGCGAGGTCGAACCGCAGCGTCGCGTTGCGCGAGTCACCACCAAGGAACAGCGGCACCACACCGTGTCGCTGCAGAACACGCCAGCAGGTCTGACGGGAGCAGCTCCACCGCTGCGCGATCCACGCCAGGCCGACCAGCTTCCGATTGCCCGAGTTGGCCAGTTGAGGCTTGCTTGCCATTCAACCGCCCCGACCCGGACAACCGCCTCTCACACTCGGTCCATCACACCTCCAACCCGGGTCACCGGCCTCCAGACTGCGGAAGGCAGGGACCGAGTCTCGTTGCGCATCCGCTTTCGTCCGCTTCCCTGTAGCGGACCGGGGTATCAGGACCACCCTCGGCTCACCCAAGCGGGACCGCTGGGTTCGGGCATCCGGGACCACCCGCGTTCGGGCAAGCGGGACCACATGAGATCGGGCAAGCGGGACCAGTAGGGTTCGGCCAAGCGGGACCACCTCGAGATCGGGCATCCGGGACCAGTCGCCCTGGTGAAGGGCGCATCCTCCGGTCATCAGTGACCAACGGAGGATCGATTGACCGCCCGGAGTGTGGAGATGCACCGACTACAGGAGTTCGTTCGACTACACCGCCTCGACACCAGCGCCCGGGAGGTGTGCCGCCTGCTCGGCATGGGGCGCTCGACGGAATGGCACTACCGGCGGCGGCTGAGAGACGCCGGGCTGCTGCTCGGGGACGCCTCCGACCTGCCGCCGTTGGGGGTGATCAAGGCGGCGGTGACCAAGGCCGTAGCCGACGCCGTGGCGCAGCAGGAGATCTCGTCGGTCGAGCCGTGGCGCGCGCACATCGTGCCGATGGTCGAGCGCGGCGCCGGGTCCAGTCCCTGAACTGTCGTCCCGACGCGCACGACCCGCACTTCAGGGAAGCCATGGCGCAAGATCCAGCCGGTGTGCCTCTTGTCGTCGTCCTTCCCCGAACAGAGCGACGTTATTCCACGCAGCCGATCAATGGCCTTGCCAATCGATTCCATGGACGGCAGCAGCCGATCACCGGGGCCAGATTTCGTCCCAACTCCCAGATGCGCCAAGCGCGCGAACATTCGGCCACACTCGCCAAGGAGCAGCGGTTCAGCCTTTGACGGACGCTTCACCGCCAACACGTAGAACGCGGCCAGGTTCAGCCCTGCTTTGTTCAGCATCTTGTCGCGTTCCTTGTCCCGCTCCGTCTTGCCGGTTTCGAACCACGCATCGAAGAGCCCTGCCTTGCGATCGTTGCGCATCCGCAAAGTCACCAACGACACCGGACGACCGCAGTCCGGCTGCAGAACACGCGCCGCCAACAGTCCGCGCAACCGCAGCCCGACTTCCGAGTGAGGGCCAACGAGGTCGCTGTCTCCTCGTCGCCCGACAGCAGCTTCTCTTCGATCAAGCTCATGAGCGCCACCCGTATCTCCAACGGGCTTGGCCCCTTCCGGAATGTGTCAATGAGAATGAGACAACTGGTGAAAGTGATTAGAGAGCAGCGGCCGAGAGCAACTGCTGGTTGTCGGGTACTCGGGAAGTACGCGCGGGCTGGTCGTCGGTGTGACTGAGCAATCCGGTGTCGGAGGGATCGAGGATGCCGTTCGCGGAGAGTTGCCCGAGAAACGAAGGCTCAGGATGCCCCAGGATCGAAGATCTCGGATCGGCATGACCTGGGAGACCTGGGTTTGCGAGCTCGATCGGATGTGGTGGATTGATCCAGGCGACCTCGGGTGGTCGCTTGGCGAGCGGGAGGTGACCCACGAAGCGTTCGGGGTGTGCGGCGTAGGCGCGGGCGAAGGTTTCGTTGCGCACGGCGAGCACCTCGTCGACGCGGCCATGGTGGACGACGGCAGGCGTCAGCAGGCCGAGCCCGGTGTGGTAGTGCTCGTGGTTGTACCAGTGGAACAGCCGTCCGCAGTAGCCGCGCGCATCCTCGAGCGAGCCAAAGCGGTCGGGGAAGTCCGGCCGGTACTTGCAGGTCTTGAAGTGGGCCTCGGAGTACGGGTTGTCGTTGGAGACGTGCGGTCGGCTGTGGCTCTGGGTGATGCCGAGGTCGGCATAGAGCAACGCGACGGCCTTGGAGGTCATCGAGGTGCCGCGGTCGGCATGGACGGCGACCTGGCCAGGCTTGATGCCCTGACGTTCGTAGGCATCTGTGATCAGCCGCTTGGCCAGGTCGGCGGCCTCGCACGACGCGACCATCCAGCCGACCACGTAGCGGCTGAAGATGTCGAGCAGCACGTAGAGGTGGTAGTAGGTCCACTTCCCCGGCCCGAGCAGCTTGGTGATGTCCCACGACCACACCTGGTTCGGACCGGTCGCGCGCAGCTCGGGCTTCTTGTACGTGGGATGCCGAAGCTGGTTTCGCCGTTCGCGGACCTGGGCGTTCTGCGCGAGCAGCCGGTACATCGTTCGAATCGCGCAGAGGTAGGTGCCACGATCGAGCAGGCGCGCGAACACCTGGCGAGGAGCGAGATCGGCATGCTCATCGCTGTTGAGCGTGGCCAACACTTCACACCGCTCCTGGGGAGAGAGGCTGCGCGGCGAAGGCCTTGCCGCGGTCGCTGCCGGCGCGGCCGAAGCAGCCCGACATCGGCGGTAGTAGGTTGCGCGCGGCACCGACAGCGCCACGCACGCGGCGCTGGTGCCGACGAAGGGCGAGAGATCGAGGACGAGGCTCATGGCGAGTCCTCGTCGCTCCCTGGCGGGGTACTCAGTGGGATGCCCAGGAGGTCGTTCAGTTTTTTTTGGAACTCGATGATGGTCTCCGCCTGCTTCAGGCGGTGGCGCAGCCGCTCGACGTCGCGCTCGAGCTGCTGGATGCGCCTCGCCTCGGCGGAAACCTTGCGGGCCTGCGGTCCGCGTTTCTTCGGCGTGAGGCCGGCCATCGCACCCGCGGCACGCTCGTGTCGCCACGCGGCAAGCAGCGATGAGTACAGGCCCTCGCGCCGCAAGAGCGCGCCGATCGCGCCAGGCGCTGTCGCAGCGTCGGCCTCCTGCAGGATCTGCAGCTTGTAGTCGGCCGTGAAGGTGCGGCGCCTGGGACGTTCCAGAGTCTCGTTCTCGGGGCTGCTCGTCACCACCATCGGCGCCCGCCCGTTAGCGGGATCCCCTCCGCTACGCCCAGGCTCGCTTCGCTCGCCTGGGCTCCGCTCCGGTGATCCCGCCAACGGGCGATCTCCAGCAGCGGTCTTCGTGTGCTTGACCATGTCGTTCCTGACCTACGCCCTCGACACTAAACTTCGGGGGGGCGGTTGTCTCACTCACGTTGGCACAGAGGGTTCTCCGCTGTCATCTCCAGAACGAGATCGCGCACTTTCACACCCTCCACATGATCTGCCACGTCAACTCGGTCGAGTTCTGGCCCGAGCCGCGTCGCCATGTTGACCAGCAGCTTGTCGGCGAGGCTGAGTCTCTTCCCTCTTGATCGCGACATCGAACCTCATGCGACCGGCCAAACAAGCCAGTCCAGCTTGCTTCGTTACTTGTGCGTTCTGTACGACATCGCTTCAAACGTGATCATCAGCGCGCACGCAATTGGCACCGACCAGGCAATGTCCCGGGAGGACACTCCTGTGATCCATTCCAGGGAGGCGAAAACAGAGGCGAACACCAGCAACTGAGCCACCGACCTACGCCAGTTCTCCACCCAACCCTGTCTCTTGCTGGAATCGCGACGGCCAACAGTTGGGGGAGTTGGGGGGCTCCCGACACCAATGCTCTGATGATCTCGGCTCATGGCTTGACCCACAGTCTACCAGTCCCCTCCGACCTCGCCACCACGGCCGACTGGACGAGACTCAGAACTCGACCTCCGTCGCCATGTCCTCGGGCACCAAGTTGATGTAGTGCAAGCTCGCGATCGCCGGCGAGTTGCCCATCAGCTTGGCGATCTTCAGTAGCGAAACGCCCTTCCGCGCCAGCTGCGACCCGAACGTGTGGCGCAGGTCGAGGAAGTTCCACAGCGGCTTCGCCGGCCGCAGCACTTCGCGGACACTCCGACCCAGGTTCTCCGGATCCCACCGGCAACCATCCGGCGACTCGAACAGCCAGGTCGACTTCGCCCGCTTCTTCGCGTCGCGATGCGCCTCCAGGATCCCGAGCAGCCTGCCCGACACCGGCACCTTCCGGTCCCGCTGCGTCTTCGGTTGCCAGCTTTCGCTCTTCACCGTCTTCGCGCGCACGCGCAGGATGCCCGGCACGCGGTCCAACTCCAGATCGTCCCAGGTCAGCCAGCACAGCTCCTCACGGCGCAGGCCGGCGAACACGGCCGTCGCAATCACCGGCGCGATCAGGTTGCCCTCGACAGCCTTCAGCAGCTCCGCCACCTGGTCGAGGCTCAGGAACCGCGGATCGCGCTCCGGCAACCGCGGCCGAGGGATCGCCGACACGATGTTCTTGTCGACGTGGCCCTGCCGCTCGGCCCAGCGCCAGAACCCGTGCAGGATCTCGCGATGCCGCAGCAGCGTCGCCGGCTGCCGCCCCTTCAACGCTGCGCTCGTCAGCAACCGCTCGACGTCCGCAGTCGTGATCTCGCCGAGTGCCTTGCCTGGCACCGTCGCGAAGAACGACTCCAACCGCGCCTTGTCGTTCAGGATCGTCTTCGGTCGCTTGTGCGCCGTCGACCACTCCTCGTACTCGGCGCGCGCAGCCGCCACGTCCACGACCGGCTTGGCCGGTTCGACCGCGACCGCAGCTCCGGCCACCGCCGGCACGCCGACGAGGCCGAGCCTCTGTTGGCCCAACTCGACCTCACGCCGGAGCCGCAGCTCCTCGGCGACCTTCCTGTTCTCGGGCTTCAGGCTCTCGCGAACCCGTCGACCTTCGTTCCGGAACTGGATCCACCAGCACTTGCCGCGACGAAACAGAGTGACCACGTAGGCACCGACCCAGGCGACCCACCCCCTGAACTCGGTCTACCTTGGGCACAATTCGGGCACACTCGGCCCTGCGCCCGCCCGAAACGAAAACAGGGTGGACAGGTCTAAAGGCCTGCCCACCCTGACGTTGCTACTGGTAGCGGGGGAAGGATTCGAACCTTCGACCTTCGGGTTATGAGCCCGACGAGCTACCGGACTGCTCCACCCCGCGGTGAAGGCCGAACACGTTAGCCCCAGGCCGCAGCGATGCAAGCGGCAAATCGCCGGCGCAGACCTGCCACTCCCCACCGCAACCCACCAACCGCCACGCGCCACCCACTACTGCTGCAACTGCCCCCGCAGCCGCGCGAACTGCTCGTGCACATCCGCCGGACACTCCGGCGCATCGAACAACGCCGCCTTCTCGTCCAGCAGCGACAACACCTGCGACCGCTGCTTCGGATCCGCCTTCACCCGCGCCCGCGCCGTCAGCAACAACCGCGCACGAAACCGCGGATCATCCGCCGCGGTCTTCTGCAACACCTGCTCGAGCCACGACAGCGCCTTGCGCACGTCGCTGTCGCTGCCGTCGAGCAACGACTTGCCGAGACGCTCCTGCAGCAGCAGCGCAGCATCCGCGGCAAGCCGCGGCGGATCACAGCCCGACAACAGTTGCCCGGCCTGGTCGAGATGGCCGAGGCCGAGTTCGGCTTCGGCAGCGAGCAAACGTGAACTGTCCTTCTCGGCCGGCGCCCAGCTCAACTGGCCGTTGTCGGTCATCAGCTTGGCGGCGAAGTTGGCGGCCTTCTGGTAGAAGCCGGCCTGGCTCTGGCCGAGACCGTTGAGCGCGGCGAGCCGCAGCAGCCAGAGCTTCGGCTCGTCGATGACTTCGCCGGCCTCCTCGAGCGCGAGGAACGCGCTGCTGACTTCGTTGGCCTCGTCGCGCAGCTCGGCCCACGACTCCTTCTGCGGCTTGAGCCCGGCGGTGTCGAGCAGCAGGTGCATCGCCCGGCGCGCGCAGTCGGCCAGCGTGCCGTCGCTCGACTTCACGTCCTTGGCGAGCCGCACCGCCTGCTGGCTCTCGAGCACCAGCCGCAGACTGCGCCGCTTCTCGTAGTACAGCAGGTGCTTGCCGGCATTGAGCCACAGCCCCGGCGTCGCGGTCGGCACCGCCGCCAGGGTCGCCAGCGCCTGCAACAGCGGCTCGGTGCGGAACTGGTCGGCCGCGGGTACCGGCCGGCCGATCTCCTCGATCACGGTCAGCAGCGGGGTGATCGTCTTGTCGACCGTGCCCGGTGGCGAGGCGGTGGCGATCAGGCAGGCCAGCAGGCTCTGCAGCACGCTGGCATCGGTCTCGCTGCGCAGCCGCACGTGCAGCGTCTCGAGGATGCGCTGCAGCCAGGCGCGCCGCGGCGCGTCGCCGAGATCGGGCAGCCTGGTCAGCGCTTCGGCGGCGAACAACCGGATCTCGCGTTCGCCGTCGCCGAGCAACCGCAGCAGCAGCGACACGAACGCGTCGGCCGGGCCGGGCTTCGGCGTGAAGTTCTTCAGCTGGATCAGGTACGAGGTGCGCAGTTCGGAGCCGTGCGCCGGGTCGCCGGCGATCGCGGCCAGCAGGTCGAACGCCTCGAGCACGCGCTCGCCGTCGGCGTCGGGCAACACCGCCAGCGCCAGCGCGTCGCGCCGCAGCTGCGGCAGATCGTCGCGGGCGAACACCGCCTTCAGCAGGTCGATCCACGCCGCCCGGTCGGCATCGGTCGGCAGCGGCGCCCGGCACGGCGGCTCGCCGCGGCGGCCGAGCGCGCGCAGTGCCGCCGCCAGCAGCGGTCTGGCCTCCGGGTCCGAGGTCGACAGCGCCGCGTGCGCGCAGCGCACGATCGCGGCGCGCGTCGTCGGCGACGGGAACCGGCCGAGCGCGCGCAGCGCCGCCGCGGTCAGCAGCGGCGGTCCCTCGCCGAGCTGCTGCAGCAGCATCTGTTCCATCTCCTTGCCGGCGTCGGCGTCGCTGCCGCGCAGCAGGCTGGCGGCGACCTCGAGCAGCAGCGCGCGCCGCTCGAACTCCGCGCGCGCCGCCGCCCGCAGTTCGGCCAGCAGGGCGCGGTGGAACTGCAGCCGCTGCAGCGGTTGATCCGGTCCAGGCACGCCGTCGGCCAGCAGTTCGACCAGGCGCTTCAGGCAGGCGACCGAGGTGCCGGGCGGATCGTCGGCCAGCACCAGTTGCTGCACCCTGGTCCAATCGACCGCCTGGCGCTCGGCGACCTGCGCCGCCACCAGATCGCCGAACGCATTGCGCAGCCGTTCCTCGAGCTGCTCGTGCAGGCGCGCCACGCCGGCCGGCGCCTGCCGCGCCGCGGCCTCGGCCAGATCGACGTAGCGGCGGTTGCCGTTGCGCTGCCACCAGGCCAGCGCATCGGCGCGGCTGGCGAAACCGCCGGCGACGAAGGTCAGCGTCGCCAGCGCACTGCGCGCGCCGGCGCCGACCGCCGGATCGCCGGCCGCGAGGAAGTCGGCCAGGAACGGCACGAAGAACAGGTTCTGCGCATCGGCGGCAGCGCGCAGCATCGCCAACCGTTCGCCGGCATCGCCGGTGGCGGCCATGCGCGCGCGCAGCGCCGCCTCGAGTTCCTTCGCCGGCAGGCGCGTGATGCAGGTGCGCGCCAGTTCGCGCAGCTTGCCCGGGCCGCTGTCGGCAGCAGCTTCGTCGCGCCAGAAGTTGCACAGCACCGGCGTCCAACCGAGCACCGCGGCCGCGCGCGGGCCGGCATTGTCATCACCGCCGCCGAACACCTTGTCGGCTTCGTTGCGCAGGTGCCGCGCCAACGCCGACAGGATCTCGCTGCGCACGCCGTCGCGATCGTCCTCGGCCCGCAGCCGCTCCTGCAGCATCGCCTGCGCGCGCGGTTCGGTGCAGCCGAGCAGGTTGTCGATCGCCGCGGTGCGCGCTTCGGCGGCTTCGGGACCGGAGCGCAACAGGCCGGCGCCCCAGCGCTCGAACTCGCCGTCGCCCTGCACCTGGGGCCGCGGCTCCTGCCGCACCACCGTTGTCGCCGACAGTCCGCCGCCGACCGCCAGCAGCAGGACCAACCACAGGATGCGCGATGAGATTGCCATTGCCAGCGCAAAAACGCAGGCCGCTACGGCGCGTTGCCGACCTCGACGACTGCGAGTCGGAACGCCGCCCGCGGCCGACCGGAACAGCGGCTGATCTTAGCCGCGAGCCCGACCTGCAGTGCATCGACATTCGTCCGACGTTTCTCAATCCGAAGGTCGCGGCCGCGCGCGAGGGCCGGACGGTCGCGAGCGCAGCGATGGTCAACGCCGATCGATGACCATGGCGATCTGCCGTGCGCATGCTGCCGGCGCCAGTGCACCCGAGTCCAGTTCGAGGTCGGCGACCTGGCGATACAGCGGCAGCCGCTGCTGCAGCAGCACGGCGACCTCCGCGGCCGCCGGCAGGGCGGTCAGCGGTGGTCGCAGCACCGGTTGCGCCGCCATGCGGGCCGCGAGCAGCAACGGGTCGGCGCGCAGGAACACGGTCAGCAGCCCCGGCCCGCACAGCAACCCGCGCAGCAGCGAGGACAGCACGGCGCCGCCACCGAGGGCGATCACCATGCGGTCGGCCTGGCGCAGCACCGGCGCGGCCACTTGTTCCTCGCAGCGGCGGAACGCCGCTTCGCCGACCCGCGCCAGATGCAGGCCGGCGCTGCTGCCGGCCTGGAGCCCGATCAGCGCATCGGTGTCGACGCCCTGCCACGACAGCAGCTCGGCCAGCAGCGGCAGCACGGTGGACTTGCCGGCCGCGCGCGGACCGACCAGCGCCACCGCCCGGAACGGCCCCGGCTTGCCGCTCACGCGACCACCACCGCCCCGGCGAGGAACTGCCGCAGTTCATGGGCCGGCAGGCTGGCGCCGCTGAACAACTGCACCTGCGCCGCCGCCTGGGCCAGGAACATCTCGGCCCCCGGCACCGCGACCCCGCCGGCGGCGGCAACGTCGAGCAGCAGGCGGGTGCGCGGCGGCTGGTAGACCAGGTCCAGCACCACGGTGCCCGGGCGCGGGCGCCAGTCCGGCAGCAGCCGTTCGTCGGCATCCGGCCGGCCGGCGCCGCCGACCGGAGTCGCGTGCACCACCACGGCCGGACGCAGTTCGTCGAGCACGCGGCTGGACAGGCTGCCGAGCTTGATGCCGTGCTGCCGCGCGAACGCGCGCGCCGGCTCCAGCGTCCGCCCGAGCATCGTCACCGCACAGCCGAGCTGCAGCAGGGCGACAGCCGCGGCCCGCGCGGCGCCGCCGCAGCCGAGCACCACGGCGTTGCCGGCCTCGGCCGCGACGCCGGCCTGCTGCAGCGCCAGCCGCACGCCGAGCACGTCGGTGTTGTGGCCGACGACCAGGCCGTGGGCTTCGAACGTCATGGTGTTGACCACGCCGGTCGCCGCCGCATCGGCTTCGAGCCGGTGGCACTGCGCCGCCATCGCCGCCTTGTGCGGCGCGGTCACCGACAGGCCGCGCAGCTGGCGCCTGGGCAGCATCGCGAACACCGCTTCCGGCCGCGAGGTCTCGAACGGCAGGTACACGGCGTCCACGCCGAGCCGGCGGCAGGCGCGGTTGTGCAGCCACGGCCCGAGCGACGGCAGCGCCGGGTTGCCGAGCAGACCGAGCACGGCGGTGTTGCCGCCGATCTGGCGGCAGCGGTAGAGGCCGACCAGCAGTTCGACCGGCACCTGCCCGCTGGCGGTCTCCTGGCCGGCGGCCACGCTGCCGTAGACCAGCGGCGCGCCGAGCGCGCAGGCGAGCACGCGGGTCGGCCACGCGGTCCGCCCCATGGCGAACGCCACCGTCGGCCGCTGCGCCTGGTCGGTGGCGCCGAGCAGATCGAGCACCGGCGCCGCATCGGCCAGGTCGTGCGCGGTGACGACGATCTTGGCCACCGTACCCTGCATCGCGAACAGCCGGTCCTGGATCGCCGGCAGGTCCTTCGGCACCGCGCTCAGGTGGTGGTACGAACGCACGAACAGCCGCAGGCGGTTGCGACCGACCGACGGCGTCCAGGTCTCCCAGAGTTCGAGATCGATGCCGGCGGCACCGGCGGCCAGGGCGCTGCCCAGCAGTTCGCGGCGCTCGCCGAGCGAACCGCGGAAGCTGCCGCCGTCCTCCGGCACACGGCAGGCCACCAGCACCGGCAGCTGGATCTGCGCGATGGTCGCCGCCAGATCGCCGCCGGCCGGCCAGCGGTCGAGGCGCAGTTCGACCCAGTCGGCGCCGGCCATCGCCGCCTGCGACGCCGCGCGCACCACCTGGTCGCGCTGCTCGGCGAAGATGCTGGCGATGACCTGGGCCATGGCTCAGGCCGTGCCGGAGAGCAGTTGCCGCATCGCCGCGGCGTTCGCCGCCGGCAGGCCGCGCTGCACCGCGAGTTCGAGCGCGCGCAGCATCAGCGCGCGGTAGATCGGCAGCACCGCCGGCAGCCCCGCGAGCGCCTGCAGGTGCGCCCGCACGGTGCCGAGGTCGCTGCGCAGCAGCGGCCCGGACAGCGCGCGCACGGCGCCCTGTTCACCGCAGGCCGCCAGCGCCGCCGCCATCAGCGACTGCGCCACCAGCGCCGCATCGTCGGCCGACAGTCCGCTGGCCGTGGCCAGCAGTTCGTGCACGACGCTGGCGAGCGCCGTGAGTCCGTTCGCCGCCAGCGCACAGGCGGCGTGGTAGCCAGGCCGGTCGCCACCGCTGCTCCACAGCGGCACGGCGCCGAGCAGCACGCACAGGCGCAGCAGCAGCAGCTCGCTGCGCGGCTCGCCCTGCAGCACCGCGGGACAGCCGGCCAGCCGGGCCAGCCCGGCCGCCGCGTCGGGGAACGGCGTGGCAGGATGCAGCGAACCGATGCGCGCGCCCGCCCGCTGCAGCGGTGCGAGCACCTCGAGGCCGTGCGCACCGCTGGTGTGCAGCCACAGACTGCAGGACCGCGGCCCGGCCGCGGTACCCTGCTGCACCGCCGTGGCCAGATCGCCATCGCCGACCGCCAGCACCACCACGTGCGCCACCGCCAGGTCCGCGATCCCGAGCACCCGGCCGCGGCCGGTGAACTGCACGGCCGCGAGCGCACTCGCCGGCCGCCGGCCGACGAAGCCGAGTACATCGACGCCGGCCGCCGCGAACCGGCGACCGAGCGCCGAGCCGACACGGCCCGGCCCGACGATCGCGAGACGAATGGGCACGAAGGGAAGGGGTCCGACCTGGATCCAGCCGCAGTCTTACGTGCCGGCACGCCCTCTGGCCAGGAACCTGCGGCCTGCCCCGGCAACAACCTGCGCCACCGGCGACCTATTGCGCCGCCCCGCCGGCAATGGCTTCGCCGCCGTTCTTGCGCCGCCGTTCGCGCTCCTCCTGGCGGCGTCCGAGCTCCTCGAGGTAGTCCTCGTCGATCGCATCGCTGAGGTGGTCGAAGTCGTCGAAGTCCTTCGGCTTGTACTCGGGACCCTGCCGGTTGGCGTTGTCCAGCTCCTCGGCATAGGCGCGCACCACGGCGCGGTGCAGTTCGATGCGCGTCGGGCTGTTGATCGGGTGCGCGAGGTCGGCGTGCAGGCGCGCCCGGCCGCGGCTGTCCTTGGGCGCACGGTTGGGATCGAGCTGGCCGCCACACTGGTTGCAGTAGCAGGCGCGCATGTGGTTCTTGTGGCCGCAGCGCGGGCAATGGTCGGCGAGCTTGCGGCTCGGCATCGCCACGAACGGACCCTTGGCGCCGTCGATGATCTTCAGATCGCGCACCACCACCGCGTCGTCGATGGTGACGCTGCAATAGGCCTTGAGCTTGTTGCGCGGATCATCCGTGAGCTTGACCCGGATCTCGGTGATCGTGAGCCTTGGCCCGGCGCCCTGGCCGGGTTCCTTGTCGTTCAGCATCACCGTCCTCCCAATCGCCCTAGGGAACGAGTCGCCCAGTTGCTACCGCCAACCAACCGCCGGAATCCGCGTCGGACTCAGCCGCCACCAGATTCCGGCCATTGCGCCGCCGATGGCAGCGGCAGCGGCGCAGCTGCAGACCTGGTGACGATCAGACGAACACCACTGTGCTGCAGATCCCCGAGGGCGACTGCCGCCGCACGTGCCCGTTCATCGCGATCGAACGCCAAAAAGAGCGTCGAGCCACTGCCACTCATCCACACCGCCGGGAATCCCGCCGCCTGCACCCTTGCCCGCAGACCGGCGAGCTCGGGTCGCACGCGCTCTGCAGCCGCTGTCAGGTCGTTGCCGAACGGCAGCGGCTGCGCAAGACCCCCGTGCCAAGGGATGTTGTCGCCGCGGATGTTAGCTGGGACATCACCGCCGTTCAATCGAGCAGCATAGGTTTTGTAGACCTCTGCAGTCGGACACCCGAAGGGTGGTAGCAGCAAGAGAAAGCTCCGCGCCGGTGTATCGGCCGCGTCCTGCAGCTCGTCGCCGATGCCGCGGCCCCACTGCGAACCGCCGCGCAGGAAGAACGGCACGTCGGCGCCGAGCACGCGCGCCAGTTCGTGCAGCGCTGCCGCCGGCAGCACCTCGCCGCACAACGCGTTGCACAGCCGCAGCGCCGCCGCCGCATCACTGCTGCCGCCGCCGAGGCCCGCGGCCGCGGGGATGGTCTTGTGCAACGCGAAGCGGAACCCGCCCGCCGCGGGCACCCGCTGGCGGAACCGTTCGGCGGCCCGCACCACCAGGTTGTCGGCGCCGGCACTGACCGCCGCACGCGCATCAGAGGCGCGCAGCTGCAGCGTGATGCCGCTGGCGGTGCGTTCGGCCCACAGCCGGTCGGCGAGCTCGATCGCGTGGTAGAGGGTCTCCAGCAGGTGGTAGCCGTCCTGGCGCCGGCCGGTGATCCGCAGCACCAGGTTCAGCTTGGCCGTTGCCTGCAGGAACAACGCCATGGCTCACACCGGTTCCACCAGCGACAGGTTGTCGAGCAGCCGCACCGGCCGGCGGCCGTCCAGGAACGCCGCCGCCACCAGCAGCCGCCCGCCCTGCACCGGGCCCGGCGGCAGCGGTTGCAGGTCGGCTTCGGCGCGCAGTTCCAGATAGTCGAGCCGGGCGCGCGGCTCGGCGGCGATGACGGCCCGCGCGCAGGCCAGCAGCCGGTCCTTGTCGCGCTCGCCGGCGCGGAACTGCGCCTGCGCGCTGCCGAGCGCGCGGAACAGCACGGTGGCCGCCTGCCGGTCGCCGGCACCGAGGTAGACGTTGCGGCTCGACAGCGCCAGGCCGTCGGCCTCGCGCACGATCGGGCACTCGACGATGCGGGTCGGGAAGCCGAGGTCCTCGGTCATGCGCCGGATCACCGCCACCTGCTGCGCGTCCTTCTTGCCGAAGTAGCCGCGCTGCGGCCGGCTCAAGGCGAACAGCCGCGCCACCACCGTGGCCACGCCGCTGAAGTGCAAAGGCCGCAGCGCCCCTTCCATGGTCGTGGCGGCGCTGCCGACGGCGATGTGGCTGCAGAACGCCGGGTCGTACATGCGCCCGGCCTCGGGCACGAACACCGCATCGACCGCGGCCTCGGCGCACAACCGCAGGTCGCCGGCCAGATCGCGCGGGTAGGCGGCGAGGTCCTCGCCGGGGCCGAACTGCAGCGGGTTGACGAAGATCGTCACCGCCACGCGGTCACATTCCTGCCGCGCCCGCTGCATCAGGCTCTGGTGGCCCAGGTGCAGCGCCCCCATCGTCGGCACCAGGCCGACCACGCAGCCGCCGGCCTGCCAGCGGCTGCACAGCGCGGCGAAGTCGCCGGGATCCTCGAGCCGCCGCGGCCGCTCGGGCCGCGGCAAGGCCGCGACGTCGACGCCGAGTTCCTGCAACGGCTGCAACACGAACTCGCGCTCGAACAGCCGCGGGTGCGGCACCACCAGTTCGCGCGTGTCGATCACCAGCTCGCCATAGAGCAGCAGGTCGAGGTCGAGCGGCCGCGGCGCATGGCGCTGTGCCGGCAACTGCCGGCCGGCCGCCAGCTCGAGCGCCTGGCACACCGACAGCAGTGCGTGCGGCGACAGCGTGGTGGCCAGCTTGCAGGCACCGTTGAGGAACGGCCCCTGCGCCGGCCCGCCGCTCGGCGCGGTCTCGCGCAGACTCGAGGTCTGCAGCACGTTCACGCCCGGCGTGGCAGAGAGCCGTTCGAGCGCCGTGCGCAGCTGCGCCTCCCGATCGCCGAGGTTGCTGCCGAGGCCGAGGAAGGCGATGACCGGACGCATGCGGGAACCGGAACGCCGGCGGCCGTTCAGTTCAAGAGCGGATCGGGATGGTCGCCATCTTCGTCGTCGTCCGAGCGCCGGCGGTCGATGCGACCGGTGGTCAACAGCCGCACCAGCATCAGGCCCAGACCCCAGCCGACGTAGCCGAGCGTCACCACCGCCAGCGCCAGCTGCCATTCGACGGCGGCGATGCCGATCATCACCACCAGGGCGGCGAGGAACGGAAAACTGTGGCGCCCGCGCACCAGGGCATACATCGCGTGCGGGTAGGGCACGCGGCTCACCATCAGCAGGCCGAGCGCCACCAGCAGGGCCGGCATCGCGATCACGATCCAGTTGTACTGCTGCGGCGACAGCAGCAGGTGGCCGAGCGTGTCGCGCTGGTCGCGGGTGCAGAAGAACAACACCAGCGCACACACGACCGCGGCCGCGGCCGGCGACGGCAGGCCCTTGAACTCGGCGTGGTCCTCCTCGTCGGTGCTGGTCTCGACGTTGAACCGCGCCAGCCGCAGCGCCGCACACAGCACGTAGATCGCTGCGGCGCCGTAGTAGATCTTGGGATGCGCCGGCAGCAGGTGGTTGGCGTCGCCCTGCGCATGCCAGTCGATCAGCACCTTGGCCATGAACGCCGGCGTCACGCCGAAGGTGACCATGTCGGCCATGCTGTCGAGCTGTGCGCCGAACGGCGTCGACTGCCCGGTCATACGGGCGATGCGGCCGTCGAGCGCGTCGAACACCATCGCCACGAACACCAGGATCGCCGCGGTCTCGAACAGGCCGAGCACCGAACCGAACTGCTCGCGCGGCGCGGCGCTGCGCAGCGCGTCGGCGACCTTGGCGATCGCCAGGAAGCCGAAGAACACGTTGCCGAGGGTCACCAGGCTCGGCAACACCGGCACGTTCTTGAGGTCGCGGAAGCGGCGGCGCCGGCGCAGCGGGAAGTCCTCGAGTCGGGGTGCGGTCATCGGCAGCGTGGCATCGTAGCGCCCGGCCCAGGTGGCCGCCGCTGCGCCGCGGGATGTCGGTCGCCGGCGCGCGGTTTTCCGGCGGCGTCCGGCCAGCGGGTGGCTCAGGCGGTGACGTCGACCCGGCCGCCCTTGCCCGGCTCGCTGGCACGCGGCGCCGGCGCCGCCGTCTGGATCAGCTGCAGCGCCGCCTTGCCTTCGCTCTGCTCGGCCTGCATCGCCAGCTTCAGCACCAGCAGGGCCTGCCCGTTCTTGATCGGCGCCGCACCGGCGCCGCACGCGTTGCCCACTCAACTCATGCACGCCAGATCGGCCGGGCGGCGCGGCCCGCTGCATGCCGCGCTGACCACGCCGATGCCACGGCCGGCTGCCATGTGCCCAGGATGCCGTCGCCGCATGCTTGCGCCGGCACCGCGCCGTGGCGATGTTCGCCTCCATGGCCGGACCACCGCCCTGCCTGCTGCTCGAGCTGACGCGCCGCTACAGCGAACCGCACCGGCACTACCACACGATCGAACACATCGCCGCGATGCTGCACCACGGCCGCGGCCTGCAGCTCAGCGACGCGCAGCTGCTGGCGATCTGGTTCCACGATGCGGTCTACGACCCGCGCGCGCTCGACAACGAAGAACGGAGTGCCGCGCTGGCGGTGCAGCTGCTGCCGGCCGCCGGCTTCGCCGCGCCTTTGGTTGCGCTGGTGCAGCGCATCGTGCTCGACACCAAGACGCACGTGCCGTCGCTGCCGGAGTCGGCGGCGGTGATCGACCTCGATCTCGGCTCGCTGGCGCTGCCGTGGGAGAAGTTCCGGCGCAACTCGGCCTTTATCCGCGCCGAGTACGCGCACGTGCCGGACGCGGAGTTCGTCGCCGGCCGGCGCGCATTCCTGCAGCGCATGCTCGACCGGCCGCGGTTGTTCTGGACTGCGTTCGGCGCGCCGCTCGAGCCGCTGGCCCGCGGCAACCTCGCCCGCGCGATCGCTGCCGATCAGGCGCCCGGACGGTGAACCGCGGCCCGGCCGATCGCGTGCTTCACGGCCGCAGCAGGGTCACCACCGCGGCCACGTGCAGGTAGCCGACGGTGCGGCGCAGTTCCTTGCCGTCGGCATCCAGCAGCAGCAGCGTCGGGTAGGTCTCGACGCGCAGGCGCTGCTTCTGCTCGCGCTGCTGGTCGCCGTCGATCCGGACCGCGACCACGCCCTTGCCCGCAGCTGCGACGGCCGCCGACGGCAACACGAACTCGTCCATGAACTTGCTCGGCGCGCTCGCCGGACTGCCGACTATTACCAGCACGCGCTGCTGCTTGCCTTTGGCCGCGGCCAGCGCCGCCGCCAGATCGTGGCCGAAGGCGAGCGGGTGCGCCGCGCGCTCGGCCTTTCTGTCATCGGCGTCCGGATCGTCGCGCGCCTGCTCCGCGGCTTCGCTGATGCCCGGATCGAACGGCACCAGCGCGATGCTGCGGCCGTGCGGGTCGAAGCGCAGCGGCCGGAAGGCGCGGCCGTCGAGCCACTGGTGCCGGTCGAGTTCGCGCGGCTCGCCGGCGCGCGCCGCCTTTTGCTCGCGCGCCAGCGCCCAGCCGTCGCGCACGTCGATCACGCCATCCGGCTGCCGCTCGCACACGACGACGAACGCCGGCCGGCCGTCGATCTGCACCTGGCCTTCGTGCCAGCCACGGCACGACCAGCGCAGCACCAGAGGGCCGCCACGGGATCGCGCGGGTCCTCCACGTACCACAGGGACATCGGGTAGGGGCGGTGGCCCTTGGGCGCGCCGGTCGTGCCGAGGATCGGCAGCTGCACGGTGGCGACGAAACCCGACCGCCAGCCGCCGCCGCGCAGCGGCATCAGCGTGCCGGTGACCTGCTCGTCGTCGCCGATCCTGCCGTCGCGGTCACTGTCGATGCCGAGCTGGTCGTAGTGTTCGGCGCCGGCCGCACGCGACAGCCGCACCAGGACCTTGCCGCTGCCAGGCGCGCCGAGGTCGAAACTGCCGGCCAGCGCGGCGCCGTCCGGGCGCAGCGGCACGCGCTCGCTGCTGGCCCAATGCACGCCGTGCTCGCCTTGCGGTTCGCACGGCTGCAGCGCCACCTCGATCGGCACCGGCGCTGGTTGTCGTGCCGTGAACGCGGCCAGCAGGCAGGCGAGCAACATGGTGCCGCAGGATATCCTGCGGCTGCCGATCGGTGACGGCCGAGCGCTACTTCGGCCCCGCCGGCACCCGCCGCTGCAGGAAGCTGCCGAGCAGCGTGTACAGGTGCGTGCGCGTGCCGCGCCCTTCGGCGATCGCATGCGTGCGGTTCGGATAGGCGAAGAACTCGAACTGCTTGCCGGCCGCGACCAGTTCGTCGACCAGCCGTTCGCTGTTCTGGTAGTGCACGTTGTCGTCACCGGTGCCGTGCACCAGCAGCAGTGCCCCCTTCAGGTTCTTGGCGAACGTGATCGGCGAGCTGTTCTGGTAGACGTCGGGGACTTCCTGCGGGATGCCGCTGTAGCGCTCCTGGTAGATCGTGTCGTACAGCGCGAGGTCGGTGACCGGCGCCACCGACATGCCGGCGGCGAACAGGTCGGGATAGCGGAACAGCATGTTGAGCGTCATCGAACCGCCGCCGGACCAGCCCCAGATCGCCAGCCGCGTCTTGTCCATCCACGAATGTTCGACGCACAGGGCCTTCACCGCCTCGTTCCAGTCGCTCGAACTGGTGACGCCGATCTTGTGGAACAGCGCCTTGCGCCAGTCGCGGCCGCGCGGTGCCGGCGTGCCGCGCGCGTCGATCGACATCACCACGTAGCCCTGCTGCGTCAGCCAGCGATGGAACAAATGGTGGCCGAGGTCCCAGCGGTCCATGACCGTCTGCGCCCACGGCTCGCCATAGACGTGGAACACCACCGGCCAGGACTTCTTGTCGTCGAAGTCGGCCGGATACATCGCCCAGCCGTCGAGCTCGACGCCGTCGTCGATCTTCACCTTGAAGAACTCGTTCTTGCCCTTCTTGATCGCGGCGTACTTCGCGCGCAGCTTCTTGTTGTCGACCAGCACGCGCACGACCTCGTGCGACGGCAGCTTGACGAGGTCGATGAGCGGCGGGTTGTCGAACGACGAGTAGGTGTGGATCGCCAGCGAACCGTCGGTCGAGACCTGGTAGTCGTGCCAGCCGGACTGTTCCTTCGGCGACACGCGAGTCGCCTTGCCGCCCTCGACCGCGAACAGGTACTGCTGAGTCGGGTTGCCATCGGAGCCGCGGACAAGGAGCCGCCTGACATCGGGAGAGCAATGCTCGACGCCCATCACGTCCCACTCGCCGGGCGTCAACTGGCCGAGCTCAACGAATGGCCCGAATTGCGAACCATCCCTGCGCCAACCCCAGGAATGCACCCAGGCGTGTCGCCACCCGCCCTCGTCACTCGTCCAGAAGTAGTTCTCGGCGCCGATCCAGCGAAAGTCATCACGCACGTCGACGTACGCGGCTTCCGTCTCCTCGTTCCTGACCCACACGCTGCCTGTCGCAGCATCACAGCGGTAGATGCGCAGCACGTTCTGTTTGCGCGGCAGCCACTGCACCATCAGCTCCTTGCCGGCCGGGTGCCACTCCATGCGCGCGAGGTAGGTGTTGCGCGGGTCGCCCGGCGTCTGCATCCACACCGTTTCGCCGCCGGTCGCGGCGATCACCCCCACCCGGCACGAACTGTTTTGCGTCCCGGCCTTCGGGTACTGCACCGGCACGACCTTGCTGTAGCGATCGGCGAGATCGTCCGTGCCATGGCGATCGGCGAGATTGTCGATCATCAGGAACTCGCCGACGCCCGAACAGTCGAGCTGCCAGTAGGCGATGCGCGTGCCGTCCGGGCTCCAGCGGAAGCCGTCGCGGCAGTCGAACTCCTCTTCGTAGACCCAGTCGAACGTGCCGTTGATCAGCGTCTTGCTGCCGTCCTGCGTCAGCCGCGTCTGCACGCCGCTCGCCAGCTCCTCGACGTAGAGATCGTTCTGGCTGACGTAGCCGACGCGGTCACCGGCAGGCGAGAACTTGGCGAACATCAGCGTCGACTTCGGCAGCGAAGCACCGAGCCGCTTCGGCGGCACCTTGCCGGCGAGGTCGAGCACGTAGTACTCACCGCGCGTGTTCTGACGCCAGACGCGCTCGCTGTCGGTGAACACCAGCAGGTGCTGCTGGTCCGGCGCGAATGCGTAGTCCTCGATCCGCAGCGGCCGTTCACGGCCGGCGACGGCGAGCGCCTTCGCCGCAACCAGCACTTCGCGCTGCCCCGACGGCGCGTCGTAGCGCACGAGCTCGAGCGCGCGCGCTGCCGGGTTCGGCTCGAGCGTCGCGTAGTGCGAACCGTCGAGCCAGCGCGCCGGACCGAAGCGTTCGGCGGCGAACTCGCCGCGGGTGAAGCGCTCGACGGTGAGCCGGGCAGGATCGGGTTGCTGCGCCAGCAGCGTGCAACCCACGAGGACGGAGAACAACACGGCGGAACGGCAGCGCAGGGTCATGGCACCTCTTGGGAATCCCGCTCCTACGATGGCGCAGCGGCCGCTGCGGGATCCAGGGCGAACTGCTCGCAGCCGGTGGCAGCGCGGCTGCGCGCCGCCCGGCACGGCTGGTTTGAACGCGTTCAAGAAAAACCGTGCGCCAACGAAATCCGCCGCGGCCTCCGGTGTTCTTGAACACGTTCAACTCCTCGGAGAACCGCCATGGACCCGATGCTCACCACCTACTTCGCCTACGTGATCCTCAGCGTGGGGCTGACGATCTGGGTCGGCCGCACGCTGCACAAGAACGGCCGCGCCTTCCTGGTCGACGTGTTCGCCGGCCGCGGCGACCTCGCCGACTCGGTCAACCACCTGCTGGTGGTCGGCTTCTACCTGATCAACTTCGGCTACGTGTCGCTGGCGTTGAAGCTGGCGGTGCCGGTCACCAACGCCACCGGCGGCGTCGAGGCGCTGTCGTACAAGGTCGGCCTCGTGCTGGTGGTGCTCGGCGGCATGCACTTCTTCAACCTCTACGTGTTCAGCCGCATCCGCCGCAGCAAGACCATCGCCGAGGCGCCGCGGCCGGTTGCACCCGATGCGCTGCTGCCGGGCAGCGGGACCGGGCGATGACCAAGGGTGGGGAGCCGCTCGAGCTGACCGTGTGGTTCGACGCCGACTGCGGGCTGTGCCGGCGCATCGCGCGCTGGCTCGAGACGCAGCCGAAGTACGTGCCGCTGTACTGCAAGGCGGCGCAGTCGGCGGCGCAGGCCGGCTGTCCGCTGACGCTCGAGCTGCTGCTGGCGAAGGTCACGGTCACCGCGTCCGACGGCGCGGTCTACCACGGCACAAACGCCTGGCTCGTCTGCCTGTGGGCGCTGCGCAACTACCGGCCGTGGTCGCTGCGGTTGTCGGCGGCGGCGCTGCGGCCGTGGGCCGAGCGCCTGTTCGCGCTGGTCGCCGGCGTCGCCGCGTGGACCAGGCCGAAGGCGCCGGCCTCGTAGCGCCCGAGGCCTGCGGGTAGCGTGACTGCATGCCGACAGAGACTCCGGCCACCCAGAAAGGCGAGCGTACCAAGGAACGCATCCTCGCCGCCGCGCTCGAACTGTTCAAGAAGGACGGCTACGAGGCGACGACGATGCGCATGGTCGCCGACGCCGCCGGCGTGTCGCTCGGCAACGCCTACTACTACTTCGCCAGCAAGGAGCTGTTGCTGCAGGCGTTCTTCCAGGAAGTGCACGAGGCGCACCTGCTGGCCGCGGCGCCGGTGCTTGCCGGCAGCAAGAGCCTGCATGCGCGGCTGCTCGGCGTACTGCTGGCGCGGCTGTCGGTGATCGAGCCGTACCACCACTTCTCGGCCCTGATGTTCCGTACCGCCGCCGATCCGAACAGCCCGCTGCATCCGTTCCACGCGGCACAGGCCGGCATCCGCAGGGACGGCGAAGCGCTGTTCGAGCAGGTGCTGGCCGGCAGCAGCCAGCGGCTGCCGCGCGAACTCCTGCGCGAACTGCCGCCGCTGCTGTGGACCTGCAGCATGGGCATCGTGCTGTACTGGATCCACGACGACTCGCCGGGCCGCGGGCGCACGCGGGCGCTGATCGAACACAGCAGCGAGCTGATCGTGCAGCTGATCCGGCTGGCCAGCAATCCGCTGCTGCGGCCGCTGCGCCGCCGCGTGCTGGCGATGCTGGCGGACCTGCAGCAGCTGGCCGGCGCCGCCGGCTGACGGCGCGCCGTTCAGCTGATGCCGAAGAAGGCCCTGGCCGAGGCCGTCGTCGCCGCCGCCAGCTCCGCCACCGGCTGCCGGCGGCACTGCGCCACCGCTTGCAGCACGTGCACGAGGAACGCCGGCTCGTTGCGGCGTGATGCCGGCGCCGGCCGGATCGTGCGCGGCAGCAGGTACGGCGCGTCGGTCTCGAGCATCAGCCGTTCGAGCGGCACGTAGCGCACCAGCTCCCGCAGCTGCATGCCGCGGCGTTCGTCGCAGATCCAGCCGGTGATGCCGATGTGCAGGTCGAGGTCGAGGTAGGCGCGCAGTGCCTGCTCGTCGCCGGTGAAGCAGTGCACGACGGCGCGCGGGTAGCGTGCGCGCTGCTCTCGCAGCAGCGCATGCACGCGCGCGGACGCATCGCGATCGTGCACGAACAGCGGCTTCTGCAGTCCGGCGGCCAGCTCGATCTGCGCCGCGAACCAGCGCTCCTGCAGCGGACGCGACGACAGGTCGCGGAAGAAGTCGAGGCCGCATTCGCCGACCGCCACCACCTCGGCCGACGCGTGCAGCGCGCGCAGTGCCGCGATCGTATGGTCGTCGCAATCGCGGGCGTGGTGCGGATGCACGCCGGCGGTGCAGAACAGCATGCCGGGCCGTTGCCGCGCCAGTCGCAGCGCCTGCTCGCTGTCGCCGACCGTCGTGCCGGTCAACACGATCGTGCGCACCGAGGCGGCGAGCGCCCGGTCGAGCACCGCGTCGAGGTCCGCGGCGAAGGCTGCCGCCGCGAGGTTGGCGCCGATGTCCACCAGTTCATCCACCGGCGGCGCAGGATACCGGCGGTGCGCCGCGACCGGCATCGGCAACCGGCCATTGGCAGCGGGCAGTTCGCCGATCCCGCGGCGCCTTCCGCGTTCCGCTCAACAGCGGGGCTGGTGCGGCCCGAAAACAGGGAACACCAATCCGCAGCCGCGAAGCGAGACACCATATGGGCAAGGTCGGCCAGCCAGAGACTCTCCGGGATCGCCTGCAGAAGCACGAAGACCTGATCCCGTCGATGCCCGACGTCGTGGCCAAGGCGATGGCGCTGGTGCAGGATCCCGAGGCCTCGCTCGAGGACTTCGAGCAGCTGCTGGCGCGGGATCCGCCGCTGGTGGCCAGCGTGCTGCGGCTGGCCAACTCGCCGCTGCACGGCCTCGGCCGCAAGCGCGACACGATCCGCGAGGCGATCGTCGGCGTCGGCTTCAAGGGGCTGCGCGGACTGCTGCTGTGCTCGACGCTGAAGCGCTTCCAGGGGCCGCAGTACAGCTGCTACGGCAAGGATCCGCGCTCGCTGTGGCGCCACGCCGTTTCGGTCGCCGCCGGCGCGCGCGCGCTGGCGCGCGAGACCGGGGCCAAGGCCAGTGACCAGGAGGAGTTGTTCGTCGCCGGCCTGCTGCACGACCTCGGCAAGCTGCTGCTGGCGCCGTTCCTGACCGCCAAGAAACACGACCTGACGGCCGCGCGCGAACCGGCGCACGTGGTCGAACTGCGCGAGCTCGGCATCGACCATCCCGAAGCCGGCGGCATCGTCGCGGCGAAGTGGGGTCTGAACCCGATGCTGCACGCGGTGATCACCCACCACCACGCCGTCGACTGCCCCGAGCAGTTCCAGCAGGCGGTGGCGACCGTGCGGCTGGCCGACGGTTGGGCGACCGAGCGCGGCCAGGGCGCCGGTACGGTGGCGCAAGGCGAAGCGGCGGTCGCCGCCGATCTCGAGCACCTCGGCCTGCAACCCGAGGACTGGTACGAGATCCGCGAGGTGATGACGGCGGCGATGACGCAGGCCGTGGCGCAGGACTGACGGCGGAGCGGCGATCGGTGCACGCTCGACCGCAGTGCCGCGCCCACGCGGCAGAACGCCCGATGCCATCGCGCCAAACCGCGTGTCCCCGCCTAGGCATTCGGCCAATGCAGGACCCGCCTGCCACCGGCGCTTTTGCGAGGTATCCTGTCGCAAGCGCAATTGGGGAACGCCCGACCGTTGACGTCACCGATCCACATCATTGAAGTCGCACCACGCGACGGCCTGCAGAATGAAACGCGCTTCGTGCCCACCGCAACCAAGGTGGCATTCGTCGACGCGCTGTCGGCCACCGGTCTGCGCGAGATCGAGGTCTCGGCGTTCGTGTCGCCGAAGTGGCTGCCGCAGCTGCGCGACGCCGAGCAGGTGTTCGCGGCGATCCAGCGGCGGCCGGGCGTCGTCTACAGCGCGCTGGTGCCGAACCAGCGGGGTCTGCTGCGCGCCGCCACCAGCAAGGTCGACAAGATCGCGGTGCTGTGCGCCGCCAGCGCCGCGTTCACGCAGAGCAACCTGAACACCGACATCGCCACCTCGCTGCAGCGCTGCCGCGAGATCACCCGCGCCGCGACCATGCCGGTGCGCGGCTACGTGTCGACCGCGTTCCACTGCCCGTTCACCGGTCCGGTCGAGCCAACCGCCGTGCTCGCCGTCGTCGAACCGCTGCTGGAGATGGGCTGCAGCGAGGTCGCGATCAGCGACACCGTCGGCTCGGCGACGCCTGACGACGTCGCCCGGCTGCTGCAACGGTTGCTGGCGCGCTTCCCCGCGCACCTGTTCGCGCTGCACATGCACGACCGCGACGGCCACGCCGAGGCCAACTGCCGCCGCGCCGCCGCGTTCGGCATCACCCGCTT
>Ga0209488_10000136_pt1 | contig 55564 bp, 45 predicted proteins | sample Rivendell_Oct201_8_FD_188349 | JGI IMG/M metagenome (GOLD analysis project Ga0209488, IMG submission 188349) | Vadose zone soil microbial communities from the Eel River Critical Zone Observatory, Northern California, USA -... | ecosystem: Environmental > Terrestrial > Soil > Vadose zone >...
GAGGGCCGCAAGGATTCACTCGCGTTCGTGGAAGAGACCCGGGAGTTCGTCTGCAATCTCGCGACCTGGGAGCTGCGCGAGCAGATGATCGCGACCTCGGGGCCCTATCCGCGTGGCGTTGACGAGATGCAGGAGGCGGGCCTGGAAGCCGCACCCTCGATGCTGGTCAGGCCTCCGCGGGTCAAGGCGGCGCCCTGCGCACTGGAATGCCGCTGGCTGCAAACCGTGCCACTCCACGACATCGACGGCGCCGCGCTCGATCGCTACGTCGTTTTTGGCCAGGTGGTGGGCGTGCATATCGACGAGCGTTTCATCAGGGAGGGCCTGCTGGACACGGCCGCCATGCGGCCGATTGCGCGCGCCGGCTATCACGACTATTTTGTCGCGACGCCCGAGACCCGCTTTTCTATCCGCCGGCCCGCGGGGTCCTGACGCCTTTGCAGGGGGAGCGCGTTTCGCTACGATGGTTGGCGTCGATCCGCCCGAACAGGAACAGGAACCATGAAACTCTATTATCACCCGGCCTCCACCACCAGCCGCATCGTGCAGCTGTTTGCGCTCGATCAGGGCGTGAATCTCGACTACCAGATGGTCGATCTGATGTCCGGGGAGCATCTCAAACCGGAGTTTGCCCGGATCAACCCGAACAGCCTGGTGCCGGTGCTCGAAGACGGCGATTTCCGGCTGACCGAGTCTTCAGCCATCGTCAAGTATCTGGCCGACAAGGCGGGCTCGCCGGCCTATCCAAAGAACCTGCAGGCGCGCGCGCACGTGAACGAGATGATGGACTGGTTCCTCATCAACTTTAACAAGGACTTCGGCTATGGACTGCTCTATCCACAGGTGTTTGCACACCACCGGCGGCCAGGTGATGCCGTGCAGTCAGGCACCCTCGACTGGGGCCGGCAGAAGGCCCAGGCCTGGCTGAAAATCCTGGATGGCAACCTGCTTGGCCCGCGCAAGCCCTATCTGTGCGGTGAAGCGATCACGCTGGCCGACTACCTGGGCGCCGAGATCCTGGCCGCCGGTGGGCTCATCGGCTGCAGCTACGCCGCCTATCCGAATATCGAGCGCTGGCTTGCGAGCATGCACCGCCTCAAGAGCTGGGGCAAAGTGCACGAAGTCTTCGATCAGTTTGCCGCCTCGCTCAAGGACAAGAGTTTTGTCGCGATCTGAATCATGATCCGCGGCCTGCATCACAACGCCTACCGCTGCCGCGACGCGGAGGAAACGCGCCGCTTCTACGAGGATTTCCTCGGGTTGCCGCTCGCGGGGACGCTGGAGATCAAGGAAACGAAGAGCGGTCGCCCGACCGAGACGCTGCACATTTTCTTTGGGCTCGATGACGGCTCCTACCTGGCGTTCTTCGAGGCGCCGGACATGCCGTTCGAGTTCAAGGCCCAGCACGACTATGACCTGCACATCGCGCTGGAGGTCGATGAACAGAACCTGGGCGAGATGCTCGCCCGGGGCCAGGCGGCAAAGATCGAGACGCGCGGAGTTTCAGATCACGGCTTCATCCACTCCATTTATTTCCGCGACCCGAACGGCTACGTCATCGAACTGACCGCGAAGCAGCCTGGCCATGACAATGCCATGAATCCGTCGTTGAACGGTGCCCGGGAAAAGCTTGAGCGGTGGAGTCTTGCCAGGAAGAAGCGGGCGGCATCCTTGGGCGGCTGATCAGCAACGGGCCCTGTGGGCCGCAGAGGGTCGCGGAGATTAATCATGCGTATCGCTACACTGGGTGGGATTGTCTGCCTCGCACTCAGCCGGATGGCGACCGGCCAGACCCTGTCCCCAGAAGTGCTGAAGTTCGTGAAGGTGAACGCCCCGACCGTCGCCCTGACGCATGTGCGCCTCATCGACGGCACGGGCGCCGGGCCCGCCGAGGACCAGACGCTGATATTGAGCGCGGGCAAGATCGCCTCAATCTCGGCGGCGACGGCGGCGAAGATTCCCAAAACGGCGCAGGTCCTGGATCTGAGCGGCTACAGCGTGATTCCAGGCCTCGTGGGGATGCACGAGCACCTGTTCTATCCGATCGGCGATGGCATCTATGGCGAGATGGGTTTCAGCTTCCCTAGGCTCTACCTGGCCGCGGGAGTTACGACGATGCGCACGACCGGATCGCTGGAGCCCTACACCGATCTGGAAATCAAGAAGAAGATCGATGCCGGCGAGTCGCCCGGCCCCAGGATGCATGTCACCGGACCCTATCTCGAAGGCGCCGGCTCCTGGGCGGTGCAGCTGCGCCAGCTCAAGGGGCCGGAGGATGCCGCGGCCACGGTCAATTTCTGGCTCGATCAGGGCGCAGATAATTTCAAGGCCTATATGTTCATCACCCCGGCCGAACTCGCGGCCGCGGTGGACGCCGCGCACAAGCGCGGCGCCAAGATCACCGGGCACCTGTGCTCGATCGGGTTTCGCGAGGCCGCCGCCATCGGCATCGACAATCTCGAGCATGGCTTGTTCGTCGATACGGAATTCCAGCCGGACAAGAAACCTGGTGTCTGCCCGGACGATCCCGAATCTCCGGTGCTGATGGCCTCCCTGGACGTGAACTCGGGCCCAGTGCACGAGATGATCCTGGACCTGGTGCACCGCCATGTGGCGATCACCTCCACCCTGCCGGTCCTGGAGATGGGGGCCTTCACCGGACGGCCCACCCTGCAAAAGCGCCTGCTCGATGCGCTTTCACCCGACGCCCGCTCCACGCTGCTGTGGCGGCGCGTGCAGTCGACCGACAGCGCCTATCTGCGCAAGCGTTATGGGAGCGAAGTTTCGCCTGAGCCTGCGGTATTCAAAAAGGAGCTCGAGTTCGAATACGCCTTCGTGCAGGCCGGCGGGCGGCTGCTGGCCGGTGCCGATCCGACCGGAATGGGCGGCGTGGTCGCGGGCTTCGCCGACCAGCGCGAACTCGAATTGCTGGTGGAGGCGGGGTTCACGCCGGTGCAGGCGATCCACATCGCCACCGAAAATGGCGCCGAGTATCTCGGCGAAGCGGATCGCGTCGGCACCGTCGCGGCTGGCAAGCAGGCCGACCTGGTCGTCATCAAGGGGAATCCCGCCAGCCGCATCGAGGACATCGAAAACGTCGAGATCGTCTTCAGGGACGGGATCGGCTACGACTCCCTCAAGCTGATCGATTCCGTGCGGGGAGTGGTCGGCAGCCGCTAGTGCGGTTCGCCCCCCGGCTTCGGATCGGCAAGCGGAAAGCTCTTGGCGCCCTCGTTGGACGGTGCCGCGGCCGCGTTCGGGGCGGGCGTGGCGACGGGCGGTGGATTGACCCCTTTGCTGTTGGCCGTGGCGCCGCCGGCCGAGAGCCCGGCAACGATGCCCGCGATGAAGCGCCGCGCCGACTCGGCGTTGGTGGTCACGGTGCCGCCGAAAATGTCATCGCTGGTGACGTCGTGCCCGTAGAAGCTGCGGTTCGCCTTGCGGTCGAACAGCAGCCCCGTGCCGTCAAGGGCTACCCCGGCGAACAGGCCACGGGCGCGCGAATAGGAATAGATCTCGGCTTCCACGCCCGCGGCGGCTTCGCCGCTCCGGCCCATCGGGCCGGCCGCCACCGAGGCGCCTACGCCCAGCGTAAATTGGCCGCGCCCGAAATTCTCGAGACTGCGGCGGGTGGCGAAGATCAGCACCACGTCGGCGGCCTGCGCACCGATCTGCCAACCGACGCTGCCGCCGGTGAGCGAAACGAAGACCGGATTGCTGAATCGCCCGGAAGCATCGCGCGATACCAGCACGCCATTGCCATGCCGGCCACCTACAAAGAACAAGGCACCTTTGATGACATCCGGAATCACCGCCACTCCGTAGGCCCGGTCCATCAACCACGTAGGGATGTTCTGGTCAGGCGTGGCGCGCAGCTCTTCGAGCACCTGCGTGGCCTTGATCAGGCGGGCGTCCTCGCGGCTCTGGGCGAACGCGGCACCTGCCGGCATCAGCAATAAGAACAAAGACAGCGAGTACAGCCAGGCCCGCTGCGGCGTGTATTGAGTCATGGTCAATCCCCTGATGTCTAGTGGGCCCTTTCCAGGCCGCGATGATCCTTCAGAACCAGCCCGAAATAAAGAACTGGAAGATGTTGGCGTCGAACTTATACAGCGGCTCCGTACCGGGGGTTACGCCGATGTAACGCAGATCCCGGTAGTCGTCGTACTTGAAGCGCATCCGGTCCCAGTGCAAATTGAGCGTGCCCTTCTGCAGCCAGGACAGGCGCGTCCAGTGGAATTCCCAGCTGGCTCCCAGTCCGAGCGTGAGGCTCTTGAAAGTAGCCAGCTCCCGGTCGCGTGCCATGAAATTCTGCGCAAACGCGTAGGGAAACAGGTCGGCGTAGAAGTCGGCGTGATTCTGTCGGTAATAACGCGCGTGCGTGTCGATTGTCCAGCTGTGGAACACGGGCTGGGTGTAGCCCAGCTCAAATGTATGGCCGACGATTCCCCAGGTGTCGCTGTAGTAGCGGTAGTTCCCGTCGAGGGCTGCGTGCCAGGGCAGGTAATACTTGAGCTGCCCCGAACCGGCGTTGCCGGTGCGCGTATGCGGGTACTGCTCGGGCTGGGTTGAATAGCCGCGGCCGTTCGAAGCCTGATTGTCCACATACCGCACCATGCGATAGGGATTGTTGAGCAGGCCCTCGCTCTCGGAGGTTTCGAAGTTCAGGCCGAGCAGCAGGTTGCGCGTCAGGATCTGCGACAGGCCCAGCTGCCAGTTGCGCCGCTCGAGCGGACTGGTGGTGGTTCGGCCGACCACGCCCACCTTGTCCCAGCCGCGCGTGAAGCCGAATGAAATTGTCGTCAGGTCGCCGAACATGTCCTCGCTCACCGAAGCGTAGGCGGTGCGGGCCCGGTAGTCGTTCTCGTTGCCGGCGATGTAGCCCGCGCTGTAGGTGGTCTTGCCCTGCAGCACATCGATACCGAACGATTCCTGCTTGCGCTCTTCGTGATAGGTGCTGGCGCCGCTTACGGCGTCCACAGAAGCTCCCGATACCGTGTCGACGTGCCCCGTGATGTTGTCGGCAAAGTAACTTCCGGACAGCGAAACGTGATCGCCGATCTTCTTGCGCACCAGTATCGAGGGGCCCTGGATGTTCATCCCGCCGCCGGAGTAGTGATGGTAGAGATAATCGAACCGATCATCCGGCAGCACGCCTGCCTGTGCGCAGCCGAGCAGCAGGCCCGCGAGGGCGACCAGGCGTGCGTAATTCCGGCGACGGTGCATCAGCGCGTCAATTGCAGCCGCAGCCGCCACCTACGGTGCCGGTGGCACCGCGGGATCCCTCGCGTGACTCGTAGACATGGTCGATATAGCTGGCCGAGACCGGATCACGGCTGAAGGACATGATCGGATCGGCGAGGTGTTCCCGCTCGTAGGGCTTGACCCAGGGCTGGATCGGGCTGCAGGCCGTGAGCGCCAGGACGCCGGCCGTGGCGAGCAGCGTCACGGCGGCGAACTTGGCGGGGCGAATCCTCATGGGGCGCGCTTCATTCGCGGATCAGGGCGCGGATCTGGTCGAGGTACTCGTTCTCCGCGCCGGCACTGTAGCCGCGATGGATATAGCGCACATTGCCTTTGCGGTCGAGAATCACGGTGTTGGGCATGCCTTCCACCTGATAAAGCTTACTGACCTTGCTGTCAACGTCGAACAGTATCGGAAAAGAGACAGGCGTGGCCTTGAGCCAGTCGGTGGCGGCGGCCGAGTCCGGCTCGACGTTGACGCCCACGAGCGTGACGCCCTTGGTGCGGTACTGCCGGTTGAGCTGCTCGAGCAGGGGCATTTCCTTGCGGCAGGGCCCGCACCAGCTCGCCCAGAAATTGACCAGCACGATCCGGCCCTTCAGGTCGGCAAGGCTCAGGGGCTTGCCGTTGTTCGAATTGAGCTGGAATTGCGGGGCCGGTGCGCCGGTATGGATCTGGTCCACCGAGGTGGCCAGGACCGGCGCGACCGCCACTGACAGCAGGAATAGGCAGCGGCTGAAGAATTTCATGCATAGGCTCCGTGTTCAGAAGTACACGGTCGCTCCAAGGCTTGCCTCCAGGTTGTTCCTGAGGCGATCGGTACCGAGGAAATCTGACTTGAAGACCAGATCCTGGGCCTCGATATGGATTGCGAGCCAGTCCGTGGGCAGGACGCGGAAGCCGGCTCCAAAGTTGACGGTGAATTTGTGGTCACCCTCGAACTTGACGCTGCCGATGCCGCCCACCATGTAAAACCCGCTCGTCATGGCGAGATTGCGACCGAGGAACACCTCGCCAGGCAGGAAGTTGTAGCCTAGCGAGAGGTTGTAATACGTGAAGCGCCTCTCATCCTCGGTGAGCAGCTGTATATTCCCTCCCAGGGTCTCAAAGCTGGTTTTTCCGGACATAGCGCGGCCGGCGCTGGCCTCGAAATAGAAGTCTTCCGTGACGTGGTAATCAAAGCGCAGTCCAGTCAGTGGCGCGGCGGTGTAACTTTCTATGGAGATTTCACCAAAGCTGGCTCCGAGCTCGACATTCTTGCTCTTGATCTTCGGCACTTTGACCTTGCGCCGCTCCACCTGCGGCTCGATCACGGTCGGTGGCGGGGCGGCCTCGGCCGCCGCCGCCGCCGCATCCGCGTCGGCATCCTGCTGGGCCTGGGTCGGGGGCGGCTTGGCGTGCCGGTGAAAGGGCCAATGCATGTGCAGGTGGGCGCAGCCACCGCACAGTGCGAAGGCCAGCGTCAGTAAAAGAACGCGAATCCGACTTTCCATTCCTGTTTCACCTCGTTGGCATCGACCTTGGTGAATACCGTGTGATGACGGTATTCCGCGCGCAGGAAGAAGCGCCGCGTCAGATAGTAACGCCCGCCGACGCCCGCGTAAGCCGTCTGGTAGGTCTGGTCGCGCGGCACGACCAGGGTCGCCTTGGGCTCGGTGCGTTCCACCCCGGTGCCCATCGTCAAGAAGGGGGAGAAGCGCCACTGGGGCATGAAGACGTGATTCAATCCCAGGTCGGCAACGTAGCCGTTCGACAGGTTGCCGAGGAACTGGCCCACCTGCAGCTCGAACTTCAGGCTGTCCGTCAGCGAGCGCGCCACAAATCCTTCCACCAGCGTCGCGCCCGCGTAGTCGCCGGTCAGCACGCCGCCTTCCCAGCGGTGCGAGCGGAAGCCTTCACGATCGCCGCGCTCGAATTTGAACGGCGAGCCGTCGGCCAGCGTGGTCAGCAGCAGGTCGCCTTCGGCGGCCCAGCCCTCCACGCCGCGTTCGGTGCGCACCTTGAACCACTCGGTGCGCCGGAACAGGACATCCACGGAATCGCCGCGCGCCACCACCTCCGTCACCGGATAGCCGCGGCCGGGCCCCGTGTGCAGCTCGAGGAAGGGCGCGGTCACGAACAGCTGCAGCAGCTCGCGCTGCGCAGCCTGGCAGGCGAGGGGCAAGGCGAACAGCAGCAGCGCCAGCGGGCGCAGCCCTCTAGTTAAGCGGCGCGGCAAACGGATTGTTGTAGTACTGGGCTCCAATATCCACCCATTCTGACAGCAGTCGCAGTTCTGCGGGAGTCATGAACCCGCTGTGATTCACGGTACCCACCGTAGCGCCAGAGAGTACCGCAAAGAAGCGCGACCCGGCGGCAGAACCACTCGCCATGGACCCGGAGACCTGGGTGTCGGTGCGTACCGGAGCACAGGCAGCATCGAGACTGAAGCTGGAAGTCGTGTGGGTGGCGGCGAGCTGCACATAGGCGCGCAGCTGCGCGGCCGGGTTCTGCGCCGGATCGGCGTCGAGCTCGAGGCCGCCCGCGGCCGGTACGCTGAGCGTGACGTTCACGGGTGTCATGGTGCCGGCGGGTGTGCAGCTCACAACCTGGGTACCGGTGGCGGTATGACAGTTGGTGCAGGTGTTGGCGCCGCGATCCACCGTCCACAGCGGATCGATATGCGCTGGCGCACTGGTCGCGGCTCCCGTGCCGCTCGCGGCGTAGTCGATGGTGATGCGGCAGGCGGCCACCCATAGATTGGTGCAGCTCACCGAGGTCGGGAGCGGGGTACTCAGGCCCGGGATGTAGTTCAGGTCGATGCTGGTGTCGCCGGCGGCACCGCTGCCGGTGTAGATGACGTTGACGCTGGGCGCGGCGGCGTTGCAGGCCGTGACGCCGCAGTTGGTGCTGGTGCCGTACAAGAGCTGGGCCTGCGTCAGGCCCATGGCGTCGCCGGCATTGGCGGAGGCAAACAGCCCGGCGCGGCCGTGCGCGGTGGTGCTGGCGGGGCCACGCGGATTGTGGCAGCCGTTGCAGCTGACGACTTCGCCCGGGCGCAGCTGCAGCCAGGCGGTGTGCTGCGGAAAGCTCGGGATGCGGCGGGCGCTGGCGTCGAGCACCGAGATCTGGAAGGCCACGTTGGCGGGCACCTTGACGCGCACCGAACCGTCCGCCTCGATCGGTACGTAACCGAGGATCTCACGCATGTAGCCCACGGAGTTGTCGAGCGAGATGTTGCGATCGAAATCCGGAAAGCCGTCCAACAGGTCCTTGTCGCCCATCGATACGGCCTTTTCGATGCGCAGGAACCGGGCGGGACGCAGGTCCGCCGGCGTCGTGGAGATCGCGGCGATGAAATTCGCCGTGCCGCCAGCGCCCACCCCGGGCCAGCTGGCATCCGCCCAGTCGTAGACGCTGCGGATATCAATAATGCCGGCGCTGTCCCCGGCGAGCGTGCTGGCGGTGCTGACCGGCGCGATATAGGCCGGCGGCGGGCGGGCCTGGAGCGCCACGACGTCGGTCAGCATGTCGCCTTCCACGGGCGTGACGACCGGCTTGAGCGTGCCGTCGGTGGGATCGAACAGCCAGATGCTATAGAGAGGTGGCGCCAGTTGCGGCGCCGGCGCCGCCAGATTCGCGCTCGTGCAGGGAATGATCGTGCCGGCCGTGTCCAGCAGGCGGCACTGCGACCAGCTCACGAGCACCCGATTGGTGTGATCGAACAGCGGGAAGGTGGAATTGAAGCGTCCACCCGGGGAGGGGCCGGGCACGGTGCGCACGTCGTTCGTGGTCGCATTGGTCATCGCCGGGCAGGGGCTGCTTCCGCTGCCCGCACCTGCGGCCAGCGTGCGCTGGGTGCATTCCACCGAGTTTACGACATCGAGGATCACGAGATTGCCGCCGAAGTCGGTGCCCGGGTCAGTCGGCCGGATCAGGGCCATCACGCGGCCATCCTCCATCTGCCGCGCCTTCACGAACTGCACATCGGTCGGTGCGCCGGTGCTGGGGTCGGGGCTCCCCACTAGGTGGCTGTGCGCGCCGTACAGCAGCTGCATGTCGCTGCCGTCGGGATTCATGGTGTACAGGTGCATGCCGCCGGTGCCACCCGGCGCGTTGTCCCAGCGGCTGTACATCACGCGCCCGCCCATCATCACGCTTGGATTCAGGTCGTGGTCCTGGTTGAAGGAGATCTGCTGGAAGGCGCTCGGTCCGGTAAGCGTCGGGTCGAGGACATTGAGCGTGAAGGCCGATTCGCCGCCGTCCTCGGTCTGTGCCTCGAAGCCGGCCTTGCGCTCATCCTGCAGGAGCACCTGCTTGGAGTAACGCTGGCGGGTGGAAGTGATGAGTATGCGGCCGTTCGGGTGGGCGCTGTCACTGGGCAGATAGTGGGGCGAGACATCCTCGCCGCCGTCGGCCGTCACATCGTCGGTGAGGCTGTGAAGATTGTCCGTGGCAATGTCGTATTCCCAGATGCGCCAGGTCGGCGGCGCGAAATCCTTCTGCATCGGGTTGAGCGGGCCGCGCATCGCGAAGATCAGGCGATTCCCGTCGGCCGATACGTCCAGGTCCTTGATGTCGTAGAAGTCGGTGCCGGTGACCTGGCTGGTGATGTTGCGCTCGACGCCGCTGGGCGTCGCCTTGTCGCGGACGTAGACATCCGCCTTGGTCCAGAAATGCCGCTGCCGGCGCAGGTCGTCCAGGGCGCGCAGCGCATCGAGGCCGGTGGCGTCGGTGGGCAGCATGCGCTTGACATATGCGATGCCGAAGTCGGTGGTCGCGCCGGCACTCTGTCCGTGCCCGATGTCGACCGAGCCGCCGCTGCTGCACGCGGCCAGGAGCACTGCGGCAAGCAGGCCGCACAGCGCACGAGATTCCCGGTTCATGCCCATTCGCTCCCGTAAGTGAGTCCGCGCTCGCGTCCTGCCAACTGCGTCACACCTGGCGACCGTACCGGCAAGGGTCCCTGGCTGCCGCAAGCATGCGGTGCGGCTTGTTGAGTCCAGCATGCACCGCTCAGCACTCAGGCGCACCGCCGCTGTGAACCCGGTCGCAGATCCGGTGCGCGCAGCATAGCCGGAAGGGCCATCCGCGGGAGATGTCTGTGAGTTGCGACGTCTGTGGGTTGAGACATTCCGGAGGCCCTCGGCGCCTCAGTATATTCACCTCGAAGTGCTGCGCGTGGGGCACATGGGAGCTCAACGGATGAAACCCGACAGGCTTGGATTTCCGGCACGGCAGGCTGCGGCGCTCGCCGGCGTGTTGCTGATGGCACTGCAGGGCTTCTCGCCGGCGCTGGCGGGCCCGCGGGAACAGGCACGGCGTCTGCACGATCGCCTGGCGGGCGTGCCACCGACCGATGTGGTGCTGACGCAAATGGCCGCGGACATCCAGGGGGGCAATACCGACGCCGCCGCGCAAGTGGCGATGGCGAACAAGAACTTCTACAACGTGACCCTGAAGAATTTCGTCGCGCCCTGGACCAATCGCGACCGCACGGTGTTCGTGCCGCTCAACGACTATACCGCCACGGTCATCGGCATGGTGCGCGACGACGTCGATTTCAGCACCCTGCTGTCCGCGGACCTGCTCTATGTCGCCAACGGCACGGGAGCCCCGGCCTACTCAGCCAGCGACAACAATCATTACCAGTATCTCGACGACAACAACGTCGACCTGCAGGCCGCCTTGCAGCCGGCGACGCAGTCCGGCCTGCTCGGCCTCCCGGTGGCGGCGACCGCGGGCATCATGACCACGCGCGCGGCCTCGGCGGCCTTCTTCATCAATGGCACCAACCGGGCGATGTTCCGCTTCACCCTGATCAATCACCTGTGCCGCGACATGGAGCAGGTGCAGGACTCCTCGCTCCCGCCTGATCGCATCCGCCAGGACGTGAGCCGTTCCCCGGGCGGCGACAGCCGCGTGTTCCTCAACAGCTGCATCACCTGCCACGCCGGCATGGATCCGATGGCGCAGGCCTTCGCCTACTACAACTTTGACGCCGCTTCTGGGCGCTTGCAGTACACCGCGGGCGCGGTGCAGCCGAAGTACGCGATCAATACCGACAACTTCAAGTACGGCTATGTCACCACGGACGATCATTGGGACAACTACTGGCGAGCGGGCTCCAACCAGGTGCTCGGCTTCGACGCGACGCTCAGTGGCAGCGGGAGCGGCGCCAAGACCATGGGACAGGAACTGGCACACAGCGACGGTTTCGCGCAGTGCCAGGTAGAGAAGGTGTTCAAGGCGGTGTGCCTGCGTGACCCGGGCGACGCTGCCGATCGCCAGGCCGTCGACACGATCAAGACCAAATTCAAGACGACCGGCTACAAGATGAAACAGGTGTTTGCCGACGCCGCCGTTTACTGCATGGGCAGCTAGGAGCGCAACGTGAAGTCTCAACCCTGGGTTTCGCAGCTGCTGCTGGTCTGCCTGGTCCTGGCGCTGAACGCCTGCTCGGGTGGCGCAGCGACCACGTCCAATCCCAGCCCGCAGACCGTGACGTCTGCCAGCTACGCCGGACCGGCGCCGGCCACGGCCGACGTGCAGGCCTTCCGGATCAACCTGTGGCAGAACATCAACGGCAGCAACCGTTGCGGCAACTGCCACAAGGCCGGCGGACAATCGCCGATGTTCGCGCGCTCGGACGACGTGAACCTCGCCTATAACGATGCACTGGGCGTCGTCAATCTGTCCCAGCCCGACCAGTCGCGGATGGTCATCAAGGTGGCCGGCGGGCACAACTGCTGGCTCGCAAGCCCGCAGGCCTGCGCCGACATTCTCACCACCTGGATCAAGAACTGGGCTGGCGGTGTCAGCAGCGGCGGCACGCAGATCCAGCTGGTGGCACCGGCCGACAAGACGGTCGGCAGCACCAAGGTGTTCCCGGCGAGCGCCAATGACAACGGCAACGCTTCCTTCGCGCAGACCGTCTATCCTCTGTTGAGCCAGTTCTGCTCGCGCTGCCACAGCGCGAGTGCGACCACGCCGCAGACCCCGTACTTCGCTAGCAGCGACGTCGACGAGGCCTACGCGGCGGCACAGGCCAAGATCAATCTCGACACGCCGTCCCTGTCACGCTTCTACGTGCGCCTGCACGACGAGAGCCACAATTGCTGGGTGGCCCCGGGTGACGTGGCGGTCAGTTGCCCGAAGAGTTCGGCCACCATGCTGGCGGCCATCCAGGCCTTCGTCGACGGCATCGTCCCCACGCAGGTTGACCCGGCCCTGGTGCTGTCCAAGGCCCTGACCCTCTATGACGGCACCATCGCCTCGGGCGGCAATCGCTACGACACCGGCGTGATTGCCAAGTGGCAGTTCAAGGAAGGCATGGGGACCATCGCCGACGACACCAGCGGCGTCGATCCGGCCCTGAACCTGACCCTGGCGGGCGACACCAGCTGGGTGGGCGGCTGGGGCGTGAGCTTCGGGCCCAACGGCGGTGAAGCGCGCGGTGGCGCGGCCAGCCGCAAGCTCTACGACTCGATCAAGAATACTGGCGAATTCAGCGTCGAACTGTGGGTGGCGCCTGCCAACGTCACGCAGGAAGACGCCTACATGGCGAGCTATTCGGGCGGCACGGCGGCGCGCAATTTCACCATGGGGCAGCACGCCTATCAGTACGAAATGTTCAACCGCTCGAGCGCCACGGACGCGAACGGCTCCCCATCGCTCCTGACCAGCGATGTCGATCGCGACGCGCAGGCCTCGCTCCAGCACGTCGTGCTCACCTACGACGCGGTCAACGGCCGGCGCCTGTACGTCAACGGCAACTACACCGGCGATGCCGACCCCGAGAAGGGCGGAACGCTCGGCAACTGGGACGATACCTTCGTCCTCCTGCTCGGCAACGAGACCTCCGGCAACCGCAAGTGGCAGGGCACGCTGCGCTTCGCGGCGGTGTACAACCGGGCGTTGACCCAGGAGCAGATCCAGCAGAACTTCGCCGCCGGCGTCGGCGAACGCTACTTCCTGCTGTTCAACGTCAGCGCCCTGACCGGCGTCAACCAGGCCTACGTGATGTTCGAGGTCAGCCGCTACGACAGCTACAGCTACCTGTTCACGAAGCCCACCTTCATCAGCCTGGACAGCATGGCCAAGCCCGGCAGCATCCCGATCAAGGGCATGCGCATCGGTGTGAATGGCGCGGAGGCCAAGGTCGGGCAGGCCTACGCCCCGCTGGACACCACGGTCACGGACTCCAACTACACCGCCGGTGTCGGTCAGCTGCTCTCGCCGGTGGGCACGGTCATTGCGCTGGAGAAGGGTCCGGACTCGGACCTGTTCTTCCTCAGCTTCGATCAGATCGGCAGCAGCATCCACGTGCGCACGGATCCTGCGGTACCGCAGCCCGCCACGCCGGCCGATAAGCCCGAGAGCTCGCAATATGGCGTGCGGGTATTCGGCGAGATCAACGCCACGCTGGCCGACATCACCGGCGTGTCGATGAACGATCCGGGCGTGCTGGCCACCTACGCGCTGGTCGAGCAGCAGCTGCCCACGGTGCCCACCATCGAGTCCTTCGTGGCCTCGCACCAGATCGGCATGGCGCAGCTGGCGATCCAGTACTGCGACGCGCTGGTCGAGTCGGGGCAGGCGGGGAGCTTCTTCCCCGGGCTGCAGTTCAATGCGCCGCCCGCGACGGCCTTCGCCGACACGAGCCTGCTCATCGATCCGCTCCTGGCGCGGGGGGTGGGCATCAATTTGGCCACCCAGCCGGCGGACAGCGACGTGCGCGCCGAGCTCAACAGCCTGGTGACCCGGCTCTCGAGCTGCGGGGCCGGCTGCGCTCCGGACCGCACCAAGACGATCACCAAGGCGGCCTGTGCCACGGTGCTCGGCAGTGCCGCAGTGCTGATCAAATAGCCGACCGCCCTTTGGACCTACGAGGCCGATTATGAAGATCCGACGCAAGCGAGCCCTGGGGTTGAACGAACCGCTTCGTCATCCCGATCACCCGCGGCCGGTAACCCGGCGTGAGTTCCTCGCGCAAGGGTTCATCACCGGCAGCATTGCCTTCGCCGGCGCCTCGGCCTTCAGCCTGTTCGCCGATCCGCGCAAGGCCTACGCGGCGCTCTCGCCGGACATCGCGGCGCTCAAGAACAGCCCCTGTAACATCGTTCCAGGCGCCGGCAAGATTCCCTTCATCTGCTTCGACCTGGCCGGCGGAGCCAACATCGCCGGTTCCAACGTGCTGGTCGGCCAGCAGGGCGGGCAGCTCGATTTCCTCGCGACCGCCGGCTACAGCAAACTGGGCCTGCCCGGCAACATGAACCCGAATTCCTCGATCGGGGCGGGCAGCTTCGTCGATCGCCAAATGGGGCTGGCGTTTCACTCCGACAGCGCCTTTCTGCGCGGCATCCTCGAGCGCACGGCGGTGACCACGCGCGCCAATGTCAACGGTGCCGTGATCGCCGCCCTGAGCCAGAATGACACCGCGAACAATCCGCACAACCCGATGTACGGCCTCTATTCGGCCGGCGCGCTGGGCGACCTGCTGCCCCTCATCGGCTCGGACAGCTCGGATTCCGGCGGCAATTCCATGGCGCCTTCGTACATGATGGACAGCACCGTGCGCCCGACGAAGGTGGATCGCTCTTCGGACGTGACCGGATTGGTGGACACCGGCAAGCTCGTGGGGCTGCTCAGCCAGGCCGACGCCACGGCCGTGCTCGAATCCATGGAGCGCATCAGCCGCAAGAAGCTCGACAATACCGTCATGCGGACCGATGTCAGCGCCGACGCGGTCGTCAAGGATCTCGTTCAGTGCGGCTACGTCAAATCCGCCGACCTGGCTGACCGCTACGGCAACGCCAAGGCCGCTCTCGATCCGGACATCGACCCGCTGATCGTGGGCCCGGCCGGGATATTCACCCAGGCCGAATACGACGGTGACTCGGAGATCCGCAAGGCCGCGGCCGTAATGAAGATGGTGGTCAATGGCTACGCCGGCGCCGGCACCATCGAGATGGGCGGCTTTGATTACCACACGGGCGATCGCTCCACGGGCGAAGACCGGGACCTGCGCGCCGGCCGCTGCATGGGCGCCTGCATCGAGTACGCCGCCCGCCGCCACATGCCGCTGATGCTCTACGTGTTCAGTGACGGTTCGCTGTCCTCCAATGGCATGATCGACAACTCGGCCGGCGGCCGAGGCAAAGGCGTGTGGACCGGCGATAACCAGTCGACCGCCGCCGCCTTCTTCCTGGTGTACAACCCGGCCGGGCCCATCGCGGCCGCCACCAACCAGCTGGGCTATTTCACTGCGGACGGCTCGGTCGTGAGTACCTCGAGCCCGGGCGCGAATGCCGTCAATCTGCTGGCGGAGATGGTCGTGCTGAACTACATGGCTCTGCACGGGCAGGAGGGCACGTTCCAGGGCATGCGCTGGGCGAGCGGCGTCAGCACGGGCCTGGGCAGCGTCGGCACCTACTCGAGCCTGATTGCGCTTCCGCAGATTGTCAGCGGACCGGTGGCGCCGAGCTAAAGTTCCGCAGCGACCCCGCAAGCGCGCGCCGGCTGTCGCGCATCACCGACGCTCGCGGTGGTTCCACGGCACCCCTTCTTCCCTCATCCTTGGCCGTGGCAGGCGCGGCACCCTCTGTGGCCGGCGTCATGCCGGTGCGACGCGCCGGTCGCATCAGGAGCACAGATGATGTCAAATAGGAGGCAGTGGCCGGCACTATTTAGCCGTTTTAAGGAGCTGCTGGTGATCCGCCGTTTTGGACGCTATTGCCTGCTGGCGGCCCTGCTCGCGCTGGGTCAGCCCGCGATGCCTGCCAACACCGCGGTCGGGGAGCTGGCACCCGATTTTGCCTTGCCGTCCGCCAGCGGCGGCAATGTGCGGCTGTCCGAGCATCGTGGCGAGGTCGTGCTGCTGGCGTTCTGGAGCAGTCACTGCGGGGTCTGCACCGCGCAGCTCTCGGTGCTGGGTGACCTGCAGACCACGTATCGTTCTGCGGGTCTGGTCACACTGGCGGTCAGCGTCGATGATGACATGCACCGCGCAACGCGCTACGCCCAGGCGCATCCGGCGCGCTTTCCGATGCTGCTCGATCTGCGCAAGGGCGTGAGCCGTGCCTACGGCATCGAACGCCTGCCGACCACGGTGCTGATTGATCGTCGCGGCCGGGTGCGCTTTCTGCAGTCAGATGATCACGGGATTGATAACTCGTACGTCGCGCAGGTGCGCGCCCTGCTGGATGATCCGCTGTGAAGCGTGCACGATCCGGCCCACTCCGCTAGCCCCAACGGACCGCTCAACATGAGAAGTGCAATTCGATCCTGGCAGCGGCTGGCGCCCGTGGCACTGGCCTTGTGCCTGGTCACGCAATGGGTCCGCGCCGCTGAACCACCCGCGACGCCGGCGGCCTCGCCGGCGGCCGTGGCCGCGCCGGCACCCGACACCGCGCCGGCGCCCGGCGCCATGCCCGAGGGCGGCGCGGTCGCTCCAGCGCCGGGCAGTGAGGCGACCGGCGCGGGCAGCACGCGTGCCCTGGATGAACAGATCCAGGAACTGAAGCAGCAGGTCGTCGACCTTAACAAGGACCTGTTCGTGCTGGAGGAAGAGCTGCTGTTTCCCGCCAACACGCAGGTTGCGGTGTTCCTGTCGATGGATGTCGGCAGCTTCTTCGGTCTCGATTCGGTCACTCTCAGGATCGACAATCGCGAAGTCATCAATTACCTCTACACGCCGCGTGAAGTCGCCGCGCTCGTCAAGGGCGGCGTGCAGCGGCTCTACGTCGGCAATCTCAAGGCCGGTTCCCACGAGCTGGTGGCTTTGTTTGGCGGCAAGGGACCAAACGATCGCGACTACCGGCGGGGCGCTTCGATCAAGTTCGAGAAAGGCGTCGGCGCGAAGTACCTGGAACTGAAGATTTCCGACAAGGCGCGCCGCCAGCAGCCGGAATTCGAGATCAAGGACTGGGAGTAGCCCTCCGATGTGGCGGCTGATCCTGCTCTGGCTCGGCGGCGTGGTCGCGATGCCAGCGGCGTGGACAGCGACGGCACCGTCACCCGACGCGCTGAGCGCCATCCAGGTGCAGGATCTGCACTATGGAGACGTGCTGTTCCACTTTTACTCCGGCGATGATTTCGAGGCCCTCACGCGCCTCGAGGCCTACGAACATTGGAACCGCATGCCGCATCACGAGCAGGATGCGGCGCTCCTGGCCGGGGGCCTGTACCTGTCACTGGGCATGCACAACGAGGCGGGCCGGCGTTTCGAGACGCTGCTGACAGACAAGGTGCCCTCCGGGCTGCGCAATCGCGCCTGGTTCTACCTCGCCAAGGTCTGGTACGCACGCGGCTACTACGACCGCACCGAGCAATCGCTCGGCCACATCAGCGGCGAGCTGGCGCCGGGGCTCGAGGCGGAGCGCCAACACCTGCTGGTCAATGTGCTCATGCGCCAGGGCCGCTATGACGAAGCAGAAGCACGCCTCGCGCATTGGCAGGGGCCGCCCGACTGGATGGCCTATGCCCGCTTCAACCTCGGCGTTTCGCTGGTGCGCCAGAATCACATGGACGAGGCGGCGCAGGTCCTGACCGCGGTCGGCACGATGCCGGTTGCCGGAAGCGAGCTGCTGGCGCTGCGTGACAAGGCAAACCTGGCGCTCGGCTATGCCTGGCTGCAGGCCAATAATCCGGCCGCCGCGCGCGTTGCGCTCGATCGGGTGCGCCTCACCGGCCCCTATTCAACCCGCGCTCTGCTGGGCGAGGGTTGGGCGCAGGCGGCGCTCGGCAACTATCGCGAGGCGCTCACGCCCTGGACCGAGCTGCGCAACCGCAACCTGCTCGACGCCGCGGTCCAGGAGTCCTACCTTGCCGTGCCCTATGCCTACGGCAAACTCAATGCCAATGCGCAGGCCGCCGAGTTCTACGAATCCGCGATCGCTTCCTTCAACCAGGAGGCGCAACGGATTGACGCGGCGGTGGCGCGGGTCGGCGAGGGCCACATGCTCGACGATCTGCTGGGGGGCGATCAGCAGGCGGACCAGCAGGGGTGGTTCTGGCAGCTGCAGCAGCTGCCCGGCGCGCCCCAATCCCGCTACCTCTACAGCCTGCTGGCCGAGAACGACTTCCAGGAAGGACTGAAGAACTACCGCGACCTGGCTTACCTCGGCGGCACTCTCAAGCGCTGGGACGAGAGCATGGACGCCTTCGCGGCCATGATCGCCACGCGCCAGCTGGCCGACGGCGAGCGCCTGCCGCACGCCGACGCACTGCTTGCCAGCCACTTGCCGGCAAAAATGCTTGCCGCGCGCGCCGCCATCGATTCGCGCCTGACGGCGATCGAGACCGGCGCGGATGTCGCTGCCCTGGGCACCGCCACGGAACGCGAGCAGTGGAGCAAGGTCCGGCTGCTCGAGAGCGCACTGGCCAGCGCCAGCGGCGGGAACAGTGAGGACTTGCAGACCGAACGCGACAAGATCCGCCTGATGAAGGGCGTGCTCTACTGGCGCTTCGATGCGCATTTCAAGGAACGCAGCTACGCGGAACGGCGGGCGCTGCGCGCGCTCGATGCCGCGCTGAACGAAGCCCAGAACCGCTGGGTGCGGGTGCAGAATGCGCGCAACAGCGTGCCGGGCAATACGGGGGAATTCTCCGCACGCATCGCCGCGCTGGCCGAGCGCATCGCCCGGCTCAGGGCCGGACTGGCGAACTCATCGCAGCAGCAGGGCCAATACCTGGACCTGCTTGCCAGCAGCGCGCTGCTCGACCAGAAGGACCGGTTGGCGGCGTACGAAGTGCAGGCGCGCTTCGCGCTGGCCGACATCTACGATCGCGCCTCCGCCGGGTCAACACCACCTGCTCCTGCGACGGAGCCTGCACCTGCGACGGAGCCGGCGCCGACGCCGGAACCTGCGCCGGCAAGCCCGCCGGCTGATGGGGGCAAGCCGTGAGCCCGCGCGGCCGTTTCGCCGTGGGGGGACTGGTGCTGATTGCCGCCGCGACGGCCACCGCCTGGGCCAAAGATCCGGCCAAGAGCGCGCCGGACGCCGCGGCCCCCACCGTAGGAGATCTGGCCAAGCGCGACGCCGGCAATATCCAGGTCCATCCGGACGCCAACGTGAGCGGGGGTGCCGCGAAGGCCATGCAGGGCTACAGCGAATTCCTGAAACTGCAGAACACCGACGAGCATCTGCGCGCCCAGGCGCTGCGTCGCCTGGGCGACCTGAACCTGGATTCCGGGGACCTGGAGCGCATGTCAAACGAGGTGGCTTCGCTTGACACCCAGGGCGCTGAGGCGATCCGGCTCTACTCGATTCTTCTCAAGGCTTACCCCGATTACGCGCACAACGATCAGGTGCTCTACCAGCTGGCGCGGGCCTACGAGACCACTGGACAGAGCGACACCGCGCTCGCCACGCTCGATCGCATCGTCGCGAAATTTCCGGCCGCGCGCGAGATCGCAGAAGTGCACTTCCGGCGCGGCGAGCTGCTGTTTTCCGCCAAGCGTTACCCCGAAGCACAGGCCGCCTACGAAAAGGTCATTGCGCGGGGCGCGGGCGGGTCGGGCTTTTACGAACAGAGCCTGTACAAGCATGGCTGGTCTTTGTTCAAGGAATCCGCGTACGAGGAGTGCCTGCAGTCCTTTCTGAAACTGCTCGATCGCACGCTGCTCAATCGCCAGAGTGGTGCGCCCCGCCGGTGGGAGAGCCTGTCACGCGCCGAACGCGAACTGACCGACGATACCCTGCTCGTCATGAGCATCTCGCTATCGTACCTCGATGGTCCGCAATCGCTCGACAAGCTGCTGGCCACCCGCCCGCCGAGTTCCTATACCTGGCAGCTCTATTCGCGCCTCGGCGACCTGTACGTGAAGAAGCAGCGCTTCCAGGACGCGGCCAATACCTACCGCGCCTTTGTTGCCCGTGACCCGGTGGATGAGCATGCGCCGGCGCTGTCGAACCAGGCGATCGATGCCTACGCCAAGGGCGGCTTCGCCGACCTGGTGGTGGAGGGCAAGGCGGAATACGTGCGCAGCTACGGATTCAAGGCGCCGTTCTGGCGCGGCCGCGAGCGCGGCGCATTTCCGCAGGTGGTCGCTGAGCTCAAGACCACCTACAAGGACCTGGCGCAGTACTACCACGCGCAGGCGCAGAAATCCAAGCGCCTCGAGGACTACAGCGTGGCCGCGCGCTGGTACCGCGATTCGCTGGCGGCCTTCCCGGAAGACGCGGATTCCGCCGAGACCAATTACCTGCTCGCCGAGGCGCTCTACGAGAGCCGCCAGTACCTGGACGCCGCCACCGAATACGAGCGCACCGCTTACGCCTACCCGCCGGGTGCGCGCTCCGCGGCCGCCGCGTATGCGGCCCTGGTGTCCCTGCAGAAGCAGGAGGATTCGCTTCCTGAAGGTGCGCGTGCCGAGGTGCGCACGCGCGCGACCGCATCAGGCGTGCATTTCGCCGAGACTTTCCCTGAACATCCCGAGAGCGCCAGCGTGCTCACCCGCGCCGCGCAGGATGTGTTTGCCGCGCATGACCTGCCGCGCTCGATCACGCTTGCCGAGGCCCTGCTGGCACGCAAGCCGCCTGTGGACGTCGCCAAGCAGCGCATCGCCTGGACGATCGTCGGCCAGGCGAATTTCGACCAGGGCGCCTACGCGCAGGCCGAGCCGGCCTTCCAGCACGCACTGCAGGTGAGCGAGGCGGGTGCGCCCGAGCGCGCCGATCTGACCGAACGGCTGGCCGCCGCGGTGTATCGCCAGGGTGCCGCCAAGCGCCAGGCGGGCGATGAAGCGGGCGCGGCCGCTGATTTCCTGCGCGTCGCGACGGTCGCGCCCGGTTCGAAGGTGGTGTCCACCGCCCAGTACGACGCCGCGGCCTCGCTGATCAACGTCAAGCAGTGGGATCAGGCGATCAGCGTGCTGGAGTCCTACCGGCGTGACTACCCGAAGAGCGAATTTACCGCGGACATCACCCGCAAGCTCGCCATCGCCTATGTCGAAGCCGGACGCGGCGGCCTGGCCGCCGCCGAGTTCGAGAGCATTGCCACCGCTCCCACCGAGGATCGCGCCGTGGCACGTGAAGCGACCCTGCGGGCCGCCGACCTGTACGACAAGGCAGGCAACCAGGTACGCACCACGGCCATGCTCGAGCTGTTCGTGCAACGCTACCCCGAGCCGGTGAGCGAGGCCATCGAAGCGCGCGCGCGCCTGGCCGGCCTGGCGGAAAAGTCCGCCAACGCGGCGCGCCTGGACTACTGGCGCGATGAAATCATCAAGGCCGACGCGGCCGCCGGGGCCGCCCGCACCGATCGCACGCGCTCCCTGGCAGCCGCGGCGCGGCTCGCGCGAGCGCAGCCCGCACGCGACGCCTTCCGCGCAGTGCGCCTGACCGCGCCGCTCAAGAAATCCCTGGTGGCCAAGAAGCAGGCGATGGAAACGGCGCTCGCCGGCTACAAGGCCGTCGTCGCCTACGACATTGCCGCGACGACCACCGCCGCGACCTACGAGATGGCGGAACTGTATCGCACGCTGGCCAAGGACCTGTTGGCCTCCGAGCGGCCGAAAAAGCTCAGTAACGAGGAACGCGAGCAGTTCGATTCGCTCCTCGAAGAGCAGGCGTTCCCGTTCGAGGAGCAGGCGATTACCATTCATCAGGTAAACGCCAAACGCACGCTCAGTGGCGTATATGACGAGTCGGTGCGCGCCAGTTTCCACGCCCTGGCGGAGCTGAGCCCGGCGCGCTACGCCAAGACTGAAAGGTGGAGCGACCTCGTACGCACGCTCGCGCCGCCCGCCGGAACTGCGCCGGAGCCGCGCGCGGTGGCTGAATTCACCCGCGGTGTGGCCGACGCGCTGGGTGGCAAGGTCACCGACGCGGAACTGGAATTTCAGCAACTCGAATTGCAGTACCCGACGCTGGCTGAACCCTCGATCAATCTCGGAATCGTCGAGCAGGGTGCGGGCAACCTCGAGGCCGCCGCCGCCGCCCTGGAGCGCGGCACGGCGCGGGCCCCGGCGAACCCGGTGGGCTGGGACGAGCTGGGCCTGGTGCGGCGAGCGCAGGGAAAATTTGCGGAGGCCCGCCAGGCCTACCAGCAGGCCATCGCTGCCGACGCCACGTACGCGCCGGCGCATCGAAACCTGGGGGTGCTGCTCGATCTGTATCTGGGTGAGCCGGCCGCGGCGCTCACCGAAATGGAGCAGTATCAGCAGCTCAGTAGCGAGGACAAGCCGGTGAGCGGCTGGATCGCCGAACTGCGACACCGTACCGGAGTGAAGGCGCCTGCGCCTGCCAGTGAGGCGCCGGTAGTGCAAGGAGAAACCAAATGAAGCAACTGCTGACCCTGCTGCTGCTCGCCGCGACTGCCATCGTGCGGGCGGAGGATCTGGAACCGGCGGTGAACACCTCGAGCGTGGGCGCAAAGCCCGTGCCGAAGCCCACAGCGCCGGCACCGGCCAAGTCGACGGTTCCCGCCGCGCCCGCCGCATCCGCGGCATCAACGGCACCAGCGGCACCAGCCAAGCCCGGCGCCGGGCGTCCCGCGGGCGCCACCACCCGCTCCGGCCGCGGCGCGTCGCCATCGCGCGACCAGATCGAGCTCGATGCGACGCAGATCACGGGCAATCGCGAACTGCCAAACGTAATGTACATCGTTCCCTGGAAGAAGCCGGATCTGGGAGAATTCGCCGGCCGGCCGCCCAAGAGCCTGCTCGACGAGATGCTGGCGCCGGTGGATCGCGAGGTATTTCGCCGGCAGAACCGTTATTTTGCGGCCCTGCAGCCCGACGCTGCGGTGCCGCCGCCGGCGCCCGTGGCCCCGGCATCTGCACCAGCGGCCGGAGCAGCGACTACACTGCCCGCCGGGGATGAGAAGTAGGTCTCGGCAATGCTAGGACCTAAGTCTTTAATTTTGTGGATGGATTCAGGCACGGGAGTCTGATGATGCAACTCTTCAGCATGATTGTTCGTTTCTTCCAGGGCGGCGGCGCGATGATGTACCCGATTGCGGTGGTACTGGTCATCGGTGCGGCGATCGCCATTGAGCGCTACATCGTGCTCACGCAAACTTCGGTGCGCAACCGCGGATTGTGGAACGAGATTGCGCCGCTGCTGGCGCAGGGCAATTTCAAGGGCGCGGTGCAGGTCACGTCAAAATCCAAGGCCGTGATCGGCCAGATTCTCAGCTACGGGCTGGCACGCATCAGCTCTTCCAGCCGGCGCGACGACGTCGAGAAGGCGATGGAAGAGAGCCTGATGGACGTGGTGCCCCGTCTTGAGAAGCGCACCCACTACCTGGCCACCTTCGCCAACCTGGCCACCCTGCTGGGACTGCTCGGCACCGTGGTGGGCCTGATCAACGCCTTCGCGGCCGTGGCCACGGTCAACCCGGCCGACAAGGCGAACCTGCTGTCGGCCAGTATTTCGGTGGCGATGAACTGTACGGCTTTTGGCCTGATGACGGCGGTGCCGCTGCTGGTGATTCACGCGGTGCTGCAGACCAAGACCACCGAGCTCGTCGACAGCCTGGAGATGGCGTCGGTGAAGTTTCTCAACGCCGTGACCGAACGCAGCAAGGCTGCGGTCTGAGGCGTTCCGGTAACCTCAAGCGAGAACGCGCATGCGTCGCTCCCAAGCCCTGAGAAAACTGCTGCGCCGGCAGCGCCGGCCGTCGGAACTGACGCTGGTGTCGATGATCGACATTTTCACCGTGCTGGTGACGTTCCTGCTCATGACGGCGATATTTTCGCGCACCGTGGTGCTCGACCTGAAACTGCCGTCGAACAACGCCAGTTTCCCCGAGCTGCCCAAAGGACTGAATCTCGAGATCATTATCCGCGACAATCTGCTGCAGATTGCGGACCGCGGCACCGGGCCGCTGCGCACGCTGCCGAACACTCCCCAGGGCTACGATCTTGACGGACTGACGGAATACCTGAAATTCGTGAAGTCCCGTTATCCGGACAAGACGGAAGCCACCATCCTGCTCGAGCCGCAGACTCCCTACGACACGCTCGTGCAGGTGATGGACCGGACGCGCGTTGTTGAGGTCAACGCCGGGCTCAGTACCCTGCAGGCTGAGCTGTTCCCCGAGGTGTCAATCGGCGATGCCCCGGTGCCGGTGGGCAACGCGGGAGCGGCGCCATGAGCATGTCGAATCGCGCGCGGCGCATGCTGCAGCACCAGGTGCGCAACAAGGCGGACGCCGAGCTGAACCTGATTCCCATGATCGACATCCTGAGCGTCATGGTGTCCTTCCTGCTCGTGTATTCGACCGAAGTCGAAGTCGTGCAGAACAGCAAGGGCATCGACATACCGCAGTCAATCTCCGAACAGCGGCCGCGCGAGACGGTGGTCGTGATGCTCACGCGCGACGACCTGTTCGTGCAGGGCGAGCGCATCGCCAGCCTCGATGAAGTGCGCAACACGGCCGGCAACATCATCGCGCCGCTGCGCGTGGCCCTGAAGCGCCCCTCGCTGATCGGCCAGGTGATGACCGAGAAGACCATCGCCGCGCGTGAGATCACCGTAATGGCGGACAAAAGCACGCCCTATGCGGTGCTGAAGAAAGTGATGACCACCTGTACGGACGCCGACTATGGCCGCCTCTCCTTCGCGCTGGTGCAGAAGGAAAAGGCGGTGAACATGGATCAGTTGCGGAAGAAGTTGTAGAGCGGAGAGCCATTCGTGCAGCTGACGCAGTACTACCGCACCTTCGATCTGCCCTGGGATGTGGACCCGGACGAGCAGCAGCGCTTTCGCCGCTACCTGCGGGTCGGCCTGGGGGTGCTGCTGTTCCTCGGCCTGGTCTTGCCCCTGGTGCACCTGCCGAAGCGCGCCGTCAGCGCGGAAGAGGCGGTACCGCCGCGGCTCGCGCGCCTCATGGAGCAGGAGCGGCCGAAGCCCCCGCCGCCCAAGCCGGTGGAGCAGCCCAAGGAGAAACCCAAGGTCCAGCCGCAGCCCACGCCCAAGCCGGTCGACACGCGCAAGAAAATGGCAAATTCCGCGGCGATGCGTGCCATCAAGGACGAGCTCGCGGACCTGCGCGACCAGCTCGACACCACCGCGTTGCAGAATCACCAGCTCACCTCGGCGGTGAGCCAGGATCCGCGCTCGGAGCGTTCGCTGATCGCTTCCAAGGTCGGCACGGGATCGGCCGGGATCGTCACCGCGAATTCCAGCCGGGGGTTCGGGTCCGGCGCCGGGGCACTGTCCGATCACAATACGACTGCGGTCAATTCCCGCATCGCTGCGGACGCGGCGCAGAACCGCAGCACCCGCAATGGGGGCGGCGGCAAGGCGGCGCGCAGTTCGGAAGAAATTGCGCTGATGTTCGATCGCAACAAAGGTGCGATCTACGCGCTGTACGGGCGTGCCCTGCGCGAACGCGCCGATCTGCAGGGCAAGCTGGTGCTGCAGCTCACGATCTCACCGGCCGGCGAGGTCACTGATTGCCACGTGATCAGCAGCGAGCTCGGCGATCCGGACCTCGAGCGCAAAATCGTCGCACGGGTGCGCCTGTTCCGCTTCGACGCCAAGGATGTCGGGACGGCCGAAGTGACCAAGCGCCTGGATTTCTTTCCCATCGATCTGAGTGGGCCGTGAACCTACAGTCGGAAATCGAATACTTCATCGAACTCGAACCGGCCGGCCAGGCACGGCTGCTGGCCCTGCTGGTGCACGAACTGAGCATTGAAGGGCGCGTCACCTACGGCCCCAACGCCGAACATGTGCAGGATGGCGCGCGCCTGCGCTTCGTCAATGAAATGAACGCCCGCCTGGCACGCTATATCGAACAGGTGCTGGTGGATGAGCCGAACCGGCCCGGTGCGGATGTGCTGCTGCGCATGCTGCTGGCCCCACGGGCCGACAAGGCGGCCGAGCGGCTGGTGCTCAGCGCCTACCGCCGCGCCCTGCAGGGCTTCGATCAGCACGACGCCACCGTCACGATGTCGCCGCGTTAGCCGGGTGGGAGGGCGCTGCGGCGTCGCGCCGGTGCGCAGCGCCCAGCGGTTGGACAAGCCGCGAGGCCCCGCTTAAGTTGGCACCGTGTCTGCGCAACTCCTGACCCAGGTGCTGGTCCTGCTGTTCGCCTCCGTGGTGGTCGTCGCCGTGGCGCGCCGCCAGGGCCTGCCACCAATACTCGGCTATCTCGTGGTCGGCTTGCTGCTGGGTCCCCTGGCCTTTGGCCTGTTGCCGGCGGGTCCGGCCACGCGCGCCCTCGCCGAGATCGGCGTCGTGTTCCTCCTCTTTACGCTGGGACTGGATTTCTCCTGGCCACGCATGGTGGCCATGCGGCGCGAGGTCTTCGGGCTCGGCCTTGCCCAGGTGCTGGTCGTGGGGCTGGCCGGGGCGGGCGTGCTGCGCATGCTGGACGTGGGCTGGGCTGCGGCATTGGTGGCCGGTGGCGCCGTGGCGATGAGTTCGACCGCGATCGTGCTGCAGCAGCTCACCGAGCAGTCGGAGCTCAATCGCACACACGGCCGCCTGGCCTTTGCGGTGCTGCTGTTCCAGGACCTCGCCGTCGTGCCCCTGCTGGCGCTCGCCACGGCGCTGGCCAGGGGCGGCGGCACTTTCAGCGGCGCGAGCATGGTGAGTCTCGCGGTAGAAGGGTTGCTGGCACTGGTGGTGGTGCTGGCGATCGGGCGCTGGCTCCTGCGACCACTGTTCTACGAGATCGCGCACAGCCGGCTGCGCGAGCTGTTCACGCTGACCGTGCTGCTGGTGGTGCTGAGCTGCGCCTGGATTACGCGGCAGGTCGGACTGTCCATGGCACTGGGCGCGTTCCTGGCGGGAATGATGCTCGCCGAGACCGAATACCGGCACCAGGTCGAGTCGGCGGTGCGGCCGTTTCGCGAGCTGCTGCTGGGCCTGTTTTTCATCTCGGTGGGGATGCTGCTCGATGTGCGGCTCCTGTACCGGCAATTCCTGCTGGTCACGGCGCTCGTGGCGCTGCTGCTGCTCAGCAAGAGCCTGCTTGTCTCGCTGCTGACCCGTTGGTACGTCGGCAGCAGCTTCAAGGCCCTGCGCGCCAGCCTGGTACTCGCGGGTGGCGGGGAGTTCGGCGTGGCGTTGCTGACGATTCTGGTACCCCAGACGGGGCTCCTGGAAGGGCGGCTCAGCCAGCCGCTACTGGCGGCGATGGTCCTGAGCATGGTGCTGAGTCCGCTGCTGATCCGCTATAACCGCCGCATTGCGCGCCTGGTGTTGGGCGAGAAGGGCCCGCCGGGCAGCGCCCTGGAGCGCGAACATGCCACCGCGAACGCACTGGCGCGCCGCGAGCACGTCGTGCTCTGCGGTTTTGGCCGGGTGGGACAGAATATTGCCCGCGTACTGGAGTCGCTCGGATTCGAGTACCTGGCGGTGGACCTGGATCCGGCGCGGATCCGGCTGGCGCGCAATGCGGGTGACAACGTGGTGTTCGGCGACAGCGCCGACGAGGAGCTGTTGCGGCAGGTAGGGCTCGATACCGCCAGCGCGGTCATCATTACTTTTGCCGATCCCGCGGTCGCCGTCGGCATTGCGCGCTCGGTGCGCCGCCTGCGCGCCGACGTGCCGCTGCTGGTGCGCACCCAGGACGACGCCGGCCTGGCCGAATTGACGGCCGCCGGTGTTACCGAAGTGGTTCCGGAAACTTTCGAGGCGAGCCTGATGCTGGTTTCCCAGGTGCTGATGCTGCTGAACGTGCCTGTCAGCAAGGTGTTGCGCACCGTTGGAGACATACGCGCCAGCCGCTACACGACTCTGCGGCATATTTTTCGCCACGACGGTGCCCGCGTCATCGACGACTCCCACGCCTTCCGGGAGGAGCTGCGTTCCATCGTGCTGCCGCCCGGCGCCTGGTCGGTGGGCCGCTCGCTCGATGAGGTGCGCGCCCGCGGCGCGGACGTGAGCTTCACGGCGGTACGGCGCCAGGGGATTACCGGGCGCGAGCCGGAGGGTGGCACGGAGCTGCGCGATGGCGATATTGTCGTGATTTACGGCACGCCCGAGACGCTCGAACACGCCGAAGCGGTGCTGCTGGCGGGGTAGGGCCAGCCGGCCCCCGCGGGTGTTTGCAGGCCCTGGCATATACAATGCGCGCCGGCTAGCCACGGGCCGAAGATTGAACCGCGACGATATCCACTTCCCGCCTCACCACGCCCCGCTGCGCGAGGACATTCACGCGCTCGGTGAGATCGTGGGCAAGGTCCTGCGGGAGCAGGGGGGCGAGGAGCTCTACGAGCTGGCCGAGGGCGACCGGCGTGCGGCGATCCGCCGTCGCGAAGGCACGGTGGCCGCGGCCGAAGCCCTGCGCGCGCGCGTCGAGGGCCGCCGCCCGCAGCTGGCGCGCGACCTGGTGCACGCCTTCTCAGCCTATTTCCAGCTGGCCAACGTCGCCGAGAAGGTCCATCGCATCCGCCGCCGGCGTGAATATTTTCTGGCTGACAGCGACCGGCCGCAACCGCGCGGTGTGCTGGATACCCTGGCCGAGCTGAAGGCGCAAGGGCTCAGGCTCCCCGAGCTGTTGCAGCTGCTACGGCAGCTGAGCATCGAACCGGTACTCATCGCGCACCCGACCGAGTCGGCCCGCCGCACCGGTTTGCGCCGGCAGCAGCGCATCGCCGATCGCCTGCTGGAGCGGGGCAATCCGCTGCTGGCGCCCCAGGAAAAAGCCGCGCTGCTGGAGCGCATCCGCGCCGACGTGACCATCGAATGGCAGACTTCCGAGCATCCGCGCGAGCGGCTGACCGTGGCGGACGAGCGCGAGCACGCGATCTTCTACCTCGCCGAGGTGCTCTACCGCATCATTCCCGTGTTCTACGAGGAGCTCGCTTCCGCACTGGCCCGCCTCTATGGCGTGGACGCCGAGACCCTGGAACTGCCGCTGCTGGTGCGCTTCGGCACCTGGGTGGGCGGGGACATGGAAGGGGCCGCCGACGTGCACGCCAAGAGCATCCGCGAAACGCTGGCACGCCAGCAGCAGGCCATCATCGGCAATTACCACGCCGAGTGCCGGCAGCTGGCGGAACAGCTCTCGCAGAGCGCCGCGCGGGTCGGCATCACGACGGCGGTGACGCGGCGCATTGCCGAGTACCGCACCCTGCTGCCCGACGCCCCCGGCCTTACGCCCGCACGCCATGATCCGATGCCCTACCGGGTGCTGTTCGGGCAGATCTCGGCCCGCCTGCGCAACACGCTGGAGGGTCGTCCCAACGGCTATGAACGCCCGGCGCAGTTCCGCGGCGATATTGCCCTGATCGCCGAGAGCCTGCGCGCCAATCGCGGCGCTCATGCTGGCCTGTTCCTGGTGCGCCGGTTGCTGGCGCGCGTCGACACCTTCGGCTTCCACCTGGCGACCCTCGATCTGCGCCAGCACGCCAGCGTGCATCACGCCGTAGTGGCGCAGGGCCTGGCCGATCCGCAATGGCGGGAGCGCGGCGCCGAGGCGCAGCACGAGCGGCTGGTTGAGGTGCTGGCGCGCGATGCCGGCCCAAGCGGCGGATTCGATGCCCTCGGCAAGCGCACCCTGGCGGTCTTCGATGCAGTCATGCAGGGGCGCCATCGCTACGGACCCGACGCGGTCGGCCTGTACATCGTCAGCGCCGCCGCTACCTCGGCCGACGTGCTGGCGCCGTTGGTGCTGGCGCACTGGGCCGGTGCCCGCGATCGCCACAGCGGCGCTGCGGTCATCGACGTCGCACCGCAGTTCGATTCGGTCGACACGCTCGAGAACTGCGGAGAGGTCATGCGCTCGCTCCTCGGCGTACCGGCCTACCAGCAGCACTTGGCCGCGCGCAAGCGCCTGCAGACCGTGCTGATCGGTTATTCGGAGAGCAATCGCGACAGCGGGATCTGCGCTGCGCGGCTGGCGGCGTACCGCGCGCAGCACGTGCTGACGGTCGCGCTTCATCAGGCGCGTGAGGGTCACGTGCTGTTCCACAGCCGCGGCGGCAGCATCCCGCGCGGCGGCACCCGGATCGATGAGCTGCTGCGCGCTGCGCCGGCCGGGTCAGTGAGTGGCGTGCTGCGCTTCACCGAGCAGGGCGAGAGCGTCGCGCAGAACTTCGGGCTGCGCGCCAATGCGATGCGTTCGCTCGAGCGCGCCTTCAATACCCTGGCCCTGGCCACGCTGGCGGTGCGCCGTGGCGTGGCCGTGCAGGAGGGCGCCGCATTCGCCGCGGTCACCGCACAGATCGCGGCGCAGAGCCGCCTGGCCTGGCGAGCCCTGCTCGAGCGCCCGGGCTTCTATGATTTTTTCCGCACCGTCACGCCGATCGATGTGATCGAGCGGATGCGTATCGGCGCCCAGCGGCGGCGCGAGGCGCCCGGAGCGAGCGGGGTGGCCGCGGTACCGGCCCCCGCCTGGGTCTACGCCTGGTCGCAGTCCCGTCACATGCTGCCCGGCTGGTACGGTGCAGGTTCGGGGTTGGCGGCGGCGCGTGCAGAGCGGGGCCTGGAACTGCTGCGCGGTGCCTACGGCGGCTGGCCCTTCTTCCGCGGCCTGGTCGACGACATCGAGGCCATGCTGGCCCGCGCCGATATGGAGATTGCGGCCCGCTATGACCAGCTCGCTGGGCCCGAGGGGCTGGGCCTGGCGGCCGACATCCGCGCCGAGTACGCGCTGACCTGCCGCATGGTGTGCGAGATTAAGGCAAGTGCCGCGCTGCTGGATGGGGACCGGACGCTCCAGCGCAGCATTGCGCTGCGCAACCCCTACGTCGATCCGATGAACCTGATGCAGATCGACCTGCTGCGGCGCTGGCGGGCCGCCGGACGGGAAGATGCGGGCCTGTACGAGGCGCTCCTGGCCAGCGTAACGGGCATCGGCTCGGGGCTGCAGACCGGCGGCTGATAACCCGACGGATCATTCTAGATAACCGGCTGTCAGCTGCCGGCGCCCACTGGGCGCCTGTACAGTGGTGCGCGTGTACAAATATGAGCCATTTGACCGCACCTTTGTCGAGGAGAGGGTGGCGGAATTTCGCGATCAGACGCGCCGCTTCCTGGCCGGCGAGCTGAGCGAGGACGAATTCCGCCCGCTGCGCCTGCGCAACGGGCTGTACATCCAGACGCACGCACCGATGCTGCGGGTCGCCATCCCCTACGGGATGCTGAGCACCCCCCAGCTGCGCATGCTGGCGCACATTGCGCGCCATTATGACCGTGACTACGGCCATTTCAGCACGCGCCAGAATATCCAGTTCAACTGGCCCAAGCTCGAGCAGGTGCCCGACATCCTCGCCGAGCTGGCGACGGTCGAGATGCACGCCATCCAGACCAGCGGCAATTGCATACGCAACGTCACCACCGATCATTTTGCCGGCGTGGCGGCCGACGAGATCGAGGATCCGCGCCCCTGGTGCGAGCTGATCCGCCAGTGGTCGACGCAGCATCCCGAGTTCAACTACCTGCCGCGAAAATTCAAGATCGCGGTCACGGGCGCCGCCGCCGACCGCGCGGTCTCCGCCGTGCACGACATCGGCGTGCACTTGGTGCGCGCCGCCGACGGTGCCATCGGCTTCGAGATCCTCTGCGGCGGGGGACTGGGGCGCATGCCCATCATCGGCAAGCGGATCCGCGAGTGGCTGCCCCAGGGGGAGCTGCTGGCCTACCTTGAAGCGATCCTGCGGGTCTACAACCGCCACGGGCGGCGCGACAATATTCACCGGGCCCGCATCAAGGTGCTGGTCAAATCCCTCGGCGTTGCGGAGTTTGCGCGCCAGGTCGAGCGCGAGTACGCGGCCAATCGCGCTTTCGCGCCCCGGGTCGGCGAGGCCGAGATCGCGCGGCTGCGCGCCAGTTTCACGCCGCCGCCGTACCTGGCGCTTCCCGATACCGATGCGAGCGCGGGCGCCCCCGCCGCCTTCGTGGCCTGGTACCGGCACAACACCCGCGCCCACAAGGTCAGCGGCTATCGGGCCGTGTTCGTTTCGCTGAAGAAGCATGGCGAGGCGCCCGGCGACATGACCAGCGCCCAGATGCTGGGCCTGGCGGATCTGGCCGACCGCCACAGCTTCGGCGAGGTGCGCGTCACCCACGACCAGAACCTGGTGCTGGCCGACGTCCCACAGCAGGCTCTGGCCACGCTCCACCGCTCACTGGCGGAGCTCGGGCTGGCGACCCCCAACATCGGCACGCTCACCGACATGATCGCCTGCCCGGGACTCGACTTCTGCAGCCTCGCCAACGCCGGTACGATCGGCGTGGCCAGGCAGATTCACGCACAGTTCGACGATCTGGACTACCTGTACGACCTGGGTGAAATCCAGGTGAAGATGTCCGGCTGCATGAATGCCTGCGGCCACCATCACGTCGGGCACATCGGCATCCTCGGCGTCGACAAGCGCGGTGAGGAGTGGTACCAGATCACGCTCGGCGGGTCCGCCAGCGGCCAAGTCAGCCTCGGTCAAGTGATCGGCCCCTCGGTGCCCAAGGCCCAGGTGGCCGCCACCCTGGCGCAGATCGTCGAGGTCTACCTCGAGCGCCGGCAGGGCGCCGATGAATCCTTCCTCCAGACCGTGCGGCGGCTGGGCCTGGCCCCCTTCAAGGAGCGAATCTATGCGGAAGACGCTGTGGCGGCGTGAGCTGCGCGCAGACGCCTGGCGCTACCCGGGTGAGAGCGGTGAGGGCCCGCCGGTGCTGACGCTGGCGGAGCTGCTCCACGCCGCCGCCCAGGGGCGCCTTGGCGCTTCCGGCATCGCCGTGAGCCTCGGACCGACCGACGACGTGGAGCTGCTGGCTCCCTGGGTCGAGCGTCTTGTGCTGATCGTGGTGCAGTTCGAAAAGAGCGGTGACGGGCGGGGCTTTTCCCAGGCCCAGCTGTTGCGGCAACGGCTCGGCTACGGCGCCGAGCTGCGCGCCGGCGGCGTGGTCAAGCGAGATCATCTCTATCTGCTGGCCCGTTGCGGTTTCGACGCCTTCGATCTCGAGCCTGGTGAGGACCTGCAAGCGGCCCTGGCCCAGCTCGCCCGCTACACCGTGGCCTACCAGGCCGCCGCTGACACCCTGGTGCAGCCGCGGCGGCGCGAGGGACTTGCGGCCTGACCGGCTGGAGCTAGTTCAGGCAGACGATCAGGCGCGCGTGGTAATTGCGCCAGTCGATCGGAATGACGATTGGCCGCGAGGCGTCGGGGTAGGGCACCGGGCTGGCGCGGCTGGACAGCACCGCCGGCACGGAAATCTGGAACTGCTGGCCGAAATCACGGCGCGCGTTTCCGGCCAGTGTATTGGCGATTTCACCGACCAGGTCGCACAGGTTCTCGTGGCTCATGTCGGTTTCCTGCATGCGCATCAGCATCACGCTGAGCATGCTCTTGGGCGCCGTGAAGGCGACCAGCCCGGTGCGCTTGCCGCTGACCTGGATGACACCGGTGTAGTCGGCGAGCTCTGGCTTCTCGCTCAGGGCGAGGTGCGGGGTGCCGCAAAGCGCGCCCTGCTGTACGGAGGTGCTGAAGTAGTTCAGCACTCCGTCAATGAATACCCCGACTTCTGTTTCCAGGCTCATGATCTGCTCAGTCGCCGATCAGCTTGCGCATGGCGTCGTTAAGCTGACGGTCGCTGAAAGGCTTGCACAGGAAGCCACAGGCGCCCTTTTCCAGGGCGTCGATCGCCGTCAGCTTGTCGGCGAGTGCGGAAATCACCAGTATGCGCAGCTCGGGATCGCGCTGCACGAGCTGCGCCACGCACTCCCCTCCGTCCATCGCCGGCATCGTCAGGTCCATGGTCACCAGGGTAGGGTGGAGCAGGGCGTGCATCTCGAGCGCCTCGACTCCGTTGCGGGCCGCGCCCACGAATTCGATCTGCGGCAGCTCGTTAGCGCGTTCGATGCGACGGCGGATGACGTTGGAGTCATCGACGACCAGCAAGCGGTGCCGGGGCGCGTCCATCAGATGCTATTCAGGCCGCGGAGGAGTGCGACTCGGACTGGGATTCGCGCCGCGGCAGCCCGATCTTGAAGCGCGTGTACTTGCCTGGCGTGGTCGCGATGCCGATGCGGCCGCCGCATTCCCGGACCGCGGCATTGACGACGTCAAGGCCGACGCCGCGGCCGGCGTGCTCGGTCACTGCGTCGGCGGTGGAAAATCCAGGCTGGAAGATCAGGCGATAGGCACCACTGCGGTCGAGCGCCGCGGCCTGTTCGTCGTCCAGAATGCCGCGGTCGCGGGCGCGATCGCGGATCTGCGTCGGATTGAGGCCCTGGCCGTCGTCCTCGACCAGCAGCGTGAATTCCCGCGGGTTGTCGTCGTTGAAGCGGACCCGTACCACGCCGGTGGTGGGCTTGCCGGCTGCGGCCCGCTCGGCCGGCGGCTCGATGCCATGGGCGATGGAGTTGCGCACCATCTGTATGCAGACATCGCGCACCGTTCCTGCGTACATCGGGGGCACGCGATCCAGGCCCTCCGTGACCACCCTGACCTCGCGCCCGCCCGCTGTGCTCACCTCGACGGCCAGGCGTCGCAGCATGGATTCCAGGTTTGCGGTCCCCGTCGGCACGGGCGCCGCCACCGGCGTCGCGGCCGCCGTCACGCGCGCCTGGATGATGGCGGTGTCGCCGTGGCGTGCCGGCGGCAGGTCGCCCGCGGCCGCCGCGGCGGAGCGCATGCCATCCATCCTCTCCTGCATGGTGGCGACGGCCTGCATATGTGCCAGCAGGCTGTCGAGCTTGATGACCACGGCGACAAAATCATCGCCGGCCAGATCGCCGCGCTCGCGCAGTCCCGCCAGCAGTTCTTCGATCGCGTGGCAGCGGTCCACGAAGCTCTCGAGGCCGAGGGCGGCCGCCTCGCCCTTGATCGAATGCATCTGGCGAAACACGCCCTGGAGCTTCTGCAGCAGTTCGGGCTGCTTGACGCCGGGACTGCGCAGCAGCGAATTGCTGTGCCGTACGGCGACGTCGACGCTGCCCAGGAACGACTGCAGCTGCAGCGGCTCGGTCTGCAACACCTGCAGCAGCAGGTCCGATTGGGACTCGGAACTGGCGCGCAACTGCTCGAGCTCGCGCTGCAGCAGTACGTGATCGCTGACGTCGGCCACCACGCCGAGCAGGAAGTCCGGCTGCCTGGCCTCGCCGCGGGTGCGCCGGAACGAGAACGACAGGTAGCGCAGCTCGGGCGAGCCGAACGGCCGCTGGAAGCTGACTTCGATCTGCTGCAGGGGATTGACCGACTCGATCAGTTCCTCGTTGACCTTGTCCTTCTGCAGCAATCCGAGGTACTTGGTGGCGGCCAACAGTGTTCTCTCGTCGACCAGCGGGCGCAGCAGGTCCTCGAAGTTCTTGCCGGCCGGTGAGGCGATGCGCAGCAACGGCAGGAGCGAGTCAGAGTGGGCGCCGCCGAGGCGGCCATCGCGGCCGATCAGGAACAGGCCTTCGCGCACCGTGCCGAGGATGTTGCCGATCTGGCGTTGCGCCTCGCCGGCGGTGCTCGCGGCGCGACCCGCGCGCCAGGCGAAATACAGCATGGTGACCAGCAGCAGCGCGGCCAGCGCGGCGCCACCCAGCAGCAATGCGCGCAGGGACTTGCCGTCGCGCACCACCCCTTCACGCAGCAGCGCCGCAAGCTGCGCCAGCTCGTTTGCCAGGGCGCTCGCGTTGGTCGATTGCGTGGCGAGGACTTCATCGGCGACGCGCTTGAGCTGCGCGCCGGCCCTGGTCAGGGTGGAGCCCGTGACGCTGTCGGCGTACAGGTCGGCTGACTTCGTGTTTCCGAGCCGCGCAAGTCCGGCTTCCAGAGGCTGCCAGTGGCGCTGTGCCAGTGCGAACAATGCAACCGCGTCAGCTCCCGAGTCGGCTTCCTTGACGGCCATCGCCAGCTTCTCGTAAGTCTGGTTGCTGGCGTTGCGGCTGACCGCCAGGGCGCGCAGCGAGTCGCCCACGTAGGTCTGGGTCTCCAGTCCGCGCTGGATCAGGGTCAGTTCGGAACGCATGAGCTGCGGCTCGGCCACCAGTCCGGAGGCCAGCTGCAATGCCGTGGACGCGGACTGGAGCCGCGCCGCGTGGCGCACACCGGTGATCAGCAGCAAGGCCAGCGCCACCGCACAAGCCATCGCCACGGTGATCGGCAACCACTGTACGCGATGGGTCAGGGACAGGCGGGCCATACGCTACTCCACTGCGAGAATTCGAACTCTAGGGCTTGAAGCTGATCCGGATGCGGCTGCGCTTGGCCTTGTCGTCACCGAGCGCGCTGGTGTCATAGCGGCCGCCACTCACCGCCGCCAGGGCGGCGCCATCAAAAATGCCCGGGGGACTCGATTCCACCACCTTCGCCTTGTTCGCGCGGCCCTTGCCGTCGAGCAGGAACTCGACCACGACGTAGCCGGCCTTCCCGGACTGCAGGGCCTGCGGCGGGTACGCGGCGCTCAGTGGCTTGACAGGCTTGGCGGCCAGGAACTCCGGCTCCACGGCCGCGCCAGTACGGACCGCCGGCGGAGCCGCCGCCGCGGCCGTGGCCGCCGCCGTCCGCTCGCGGGCCGCGTCAATGTCAGATTGCAACTGGCGGCGGGCGCTGGCGAGCTCATTGCTGCTGCCGTAGTCGGCGGCAGCGCCCAGCAATTGCTGCGCCAGCTCGAATTGCGTGGCGTGGCTGGCGCTTTGTGCGCGTGCCAGAAGTGCGAGCTGCAACTCGTGCTGCACGCTGAGCGTCAGCGGGCTCTTGGGGTTCAGCTGCACCAGCGCCTGGGCCAGCTCGCGCCCATTCTCGCCGGCGGGCTCGAGCAGCGCGCCAGCGCTGATCGCGGTGCGCGCCCGGGCGCCGAGCGCGTTGAGCTGCGCCGTGGCGTTGTAGGCATCGAGCGAATGACGCAGGTCGGCGAGCGTGGCGCGATCGCCGCCGGCGGCGGTGAATTGCGCGATGAACTGAGTGGCCGCGTTGACATCGCCATTGGCGATCGCCTCACGGGCCTGGACGGGCAGGGCGCGCACGCGCCCCGCGGCGATGTCGGCCTGCAGCTTCGTGGTGGACTCGGGAGCAATGCCCGCGTCGCGAAACGCCGCCACCAGTCGTGTGGCGTCGTCCGGCCGCCCCGCGGCCATATCAGACTGGATGCGTGACTTCGCCACCGACAACAGGCGCTGCATACCTTCGCGCGCTTCCTCATTTTTCGGGTCCTGGGCCAGCACCGCTCCGTACAGTTCGAGTGCGCTGTCGCCGTGGGCGCCCCCATCCGGTCCGGGCAGCAAGGTCCGTTCATCGCGGAAGGCGACCCGCGCGTCCGAAAGCAGTTCGAGCACCGTACGGTGCGGGACCGGAGCCGGAGCGGAGGTTGTCGCCGGCGCGGCGCTCACCGGAGACGGCGGCGTGGACGCTGCGGTGCCGGCGGATCTGCCCGGGAGGGTCGCCGGCACTGCAACCGCGGGCGAGGACTTCTGGACGGGCCCGGCGGCGGGAGCCTGGCCGCCCAGGAAATACCAGCCGGCGCCGCCGGCGAACAGCAGCGCCGCTCCGGCCCACAGCCAGAGGCGAGCGCGTCCGCCGGGGTGATCGGGACCGGCGAGGTCCCGAAAGGCATTCGAGGTGATCGCCGTGGCCGCCGCTTCCATGCGCAGCTCGATCGCCATGAGTGCTTCCGGCAGCATCGTGGCCAGCGAGCCGCGCTCGACAACGGCACTGACCATGCCTCGCGCGAGCGGGCTGGCCCAATCGGTGGCTTTGCCATCTGCGCAGATGACCAGCAGGGGCGCCAGCGGATGCTGCTGTTCGATGCGGGCGGCCTGCGCGCGTGCGTCATGTCTGTCGGTGGCATCGATGACCAGCAGCCAGGGCGCGAGGCTCGCGCCCTCGATCTGATCGGCGGCGTCTATCGGGCGGCTGCGGTAGCGATCTCCAAGCAGCGGGCCGAGTTCCAGCAGCAGGCTGTCGTCGCCCGAGAGCAGGTACAGATCCTTGCGCCGCCCTGCGGCCGCCGCAGCCGGCGTGTCGCGTCGTTCCTGAACGGGACTGCTGCTGGTTTGTCCTTGGGTTGGCACCGCGTCAGGTCTCCGGATTCATTGTTCTAAATGTGGTTGCTGGCGCCTCCGGCCGCTTCGGACGGGTTCACAATTTCGATGCGACAGAATGTGCCCCGGCGTTGCTCATGCGGGCAATGAGGAATCCATCACACTTGGGGCTCAGACGGCCCGATTCGCACCTAGGGCGGGGGGCAGACCCGGGCCACCGCGGCGGCCAGCGCCTCGACATCGGCGGGGGCGTGAGCGGTAGACAGGAAACCCACCTCAAAGGCGCTGGGCGCCAGGTAGACGCCTGAGGCGAGCAGGGGATGATAGGCCGCGCTGTAGCGCTGGGCGCAGCCGGGCGGATACTGCGCCGGACTGCGCAGCGGCGTGGCGACCTTCCCATCGCCGGCCAGGCACAGCCAGAAGATGGAACCCACGCGTTGCACGATGAGACCGGCCACGGCCTGGAGTGATTGCGACAGCAGCGCGCCGCGCGACTCGAGCTGCGCGTAGGCGCTGCCATCGCTGAGCTGGCGCAGGGCGGCCAGCCCGGCGCACATGGCGACCGGATTGGCGCTGAGCGTGCCGGCCTGGTAGACCGGACCTGCCGGCGCGACCAGCTCCATCAGTTCGCGCCGGCCGCCGTAGGCGCCTACCGGAAAGCCGCCGCCGATGATCTTGCCGTAGGTCACCAGGTCCGGTGTCACGCCCGCCAGGGGCGCATAGCCCTGGAATCCCACGCGGAAGCCGGAGATCACCTCATCGAAGATCAGCAGCGCGCCGTGGTGGGCCGCGAGCCGCGCGAGCGCGCGCAGGAACTCCCCACGCTGCGGGAGCAGGCCGTAGTTGGCCGGCAGCGGCTCGATGATCGCGGCGGCGAGCTCGCTCCCGTGACGCGCGAAAATGGTCTCGAGCGCCGCTTCGTCGTCGAGCGGCGCGATGACCGTCTCGCCTCTGGCCATCGCGCCCAGGCCGGCGCTGTCCGGCAGTGGCGCATCAGCCAGCCCGGAGCCGGCCTTGAGCAGCATGGAGTCGGTGTGGCCGTGGTAACAGCCTTCGAATTTCAGGATCTTGGAGCGCCCGGTCGCACCGCGCGCCACGCGCAGCACCGACATCACCGCTTCGGTGCCGGAATTCACGAAGCGCAGCATCTGCACCCAGGGTATGCGGCTGGTGATGTACTCGGCGAGTTCGAGGCTGTAGGGCTCGGCCGTGCCGAGGCTCCAGCCGCGGCTCATGGCGCCTTCGACCGCCTCGCGCACGGCCGCATTGCCGTGCCCGAGGATCATGGGCCCGAAGGCCATGCAAAAATCGAGGTACTCGCGCCCATCCACATCGATGAGGCGTGCGCCGCTCCCGCCGGTCATGAACACCGGCGTCCCGCCGACGCTGCGGAAGGCGCGCACCGGGGAGTGCACGCCGCCGGGCGAGACCTTCAGGGCGCGCGCGAACAGCCCTTCCGAGCGGCTCACAGATCCAGCAGTTCGCGCGCCTGGCGCGCGCCGTAGGTAATGATCATGCTGGCGCCGGCGCGCTTGAAGGCCGTCAGGACTTCGCGGTGGAGCGCGGCGCGCGGCGCCAGGCCTTTCTCTGCCAGCGCCTCGAGCGCGGCGAATTCGCCGCTGACGTGATACACGGCCCAGGGCCTGCGGATCGCACGCGACAGATCGCGCAGCAGGTCAAGGTAAGGCAGCCCAGGCTTCACCATGAGGATATCGGCACCTTCGGCGACGTCGCGTTCGGCGCACAGCCAGGCATCCCCGGGGCGCGCCGGATCGAGCTGGTAGCTGGCGCGATCGCGCAGGGCGCTCTGGGTCTTGGGAGCAGAGTCCGCAGCCACGCGGAACGGCCCATACAGCGCCGACTGGAACTTGACGGCGTAACTCATCAGCACCGTACGTTCGAGCCCATTCGCGTCAAGGGCGCGGCGTATGGCGCCGACGCGGCCATCCATCATATCGCTCGGCGCCACGCAATCGGCGCCGGCCTGCGCGTAAGCCAGGGCCGCCGCCGTCAATTCCTGCACGCTGGCGTTGTTGTCGAGATGATCACCCTCCGCGTTGAGCACGCCGCAATGCCCGTGCGGCGTCGAGGAGCACAGACAGACGTCGGCGGCCAGCCAGAGGTCCTTGCCGAAGCGCGCCTTCAGCGCCCGGATCTGGCCGGCGGTGAAGGACCAGTCGATGCGCCGCTCGGCGCGCGCACGCGGCACGCCGAACAGCAGGAAGGCACGCACCCCGGCGCGCAGGTCCGCCTCCGTCTGCCGCAGCAGCGAATCGGGCGTTTCCTGTATCACCGCGGTGAGGCCGGGCACGGGCTCGGCGCTCCCTGTGCCCTCGGCCACGAAGCAGGGCTGTATGAGCTGGTCGAGCCGCAGATGGATCTCGCGCGTCAGCGCGCGCACATGCTCGTCCTGGCGCAGCCGGCGCAGGCTCAGCGGAATAGGTTCGCTCATGCGATCATTGTGCCGCAGTCCGTGGCCCCGCGGTCACGGCATTGTCAGCCGGAGCGGAACGGCCGCTCAGTTCAGGGCCGCGCCGCTGCACGGGGTCGCCGGGTGCTTATGCGTCAAAGTTATGAGTAGCCCGAATAATAATGCGGCGAGAGGCCAGACTTGGATTACCTGCCTGTATTCCTGAAGCTGCGCGGGCAGCGCGTATTGCTCGTCGGCGGCGGCGCCGTCGCCGCGCGCAAGGCGGAACTCCTGTGTGATGCCGGCGCGCAGCTGCGCGTTGTGGCTCCGCAGCGTTGCGCCGAGCTGGCGGCCCTGTGTGAACGCTCCGGGGCCGAATACCTCGCGACCCGATTCGCGCCTGAACACCTGCAGGGAGTCGTGCTCGCGATCGCCGCGACCAACCGGCCGGAAATCAACCTGCAGGTCAGCGCCGCAGGCCAGGCGGCCCACGTCTGGGTCAATGCCGTGGATGATGCGTCCGCATCGAGCTGCCTGATGCCCGCGATCGTCGATCGCGCGCCCGTGATGGTCGCGATCGGCACCGGAGGCGCATCGCCGACGCTCGCGCGCCGGCTGCGGGCGCAGATCGAGGCGCTGTTGCCGGAACGGCTCGGCGAGCTGGCCCGGCTCGCCGGCGCCTGGCGGACGCGGCTGCAGGCCTCGTTGCCGCGCGCGGAGGCGCGCCAGCGCTTCTGGGAGAATTTCTTCGACAGCGCCCTGGCACAGGGGCTGCTGGCCGGCACGCTGGATGCGGCCGCGGCCGCGGCCGGGCTGGAACGGCAGCTCGAGCAGGCGCGCGCCGGCGCTTCCGCCAGCGCCGCGCGCGGCATGGTGTGGCTGATCGGTGCCGGTCCCGGAGACCCGGACCTGTTGACGCTGCGCGCCCAGCAGCTGCTGCAGCAGTGCGACGTCGTGTTTTACGACCGGCTGGTGCCGCCGTCGGTACTGGCACGGCTCCGTCGCGACATCGAACGCGTGTTCGTGGGCAAGGAGCCGGGCCACCATCGCACCACGCAGGCGCGCATTCACGAACTGCTGATCGAGCATGCGCGGCGCGGCCGGCGCGTGGTGCGCCTCAAGGGGGGAGACCCCATGGTGTTCGCGCGCGGCGGCGAGGAACTCAGCGCGCTGAGCCAGGCGGGCATCCCGGTGGTGGTGGTGCCGGGAGTCACGGCGGCATTCGGTGCAGCCGCGGCCGTGGGCGTGCCGTTGACGCATCGCGGCGTCGCGCAGTCCGTGTGCTTCGTGACCGCGATGGGCGAGGCCGCGGCGGCGCTCGATTGGCGGGCGCTGGCCGCGCCGCTGCAGACGGTGGTGTTCTACATGGGCGCCGCGCAGCTGCCGCAGATCGTCGCGCGGCTGGTGCAGCACGGCGCGCCGCAGGAGCGCCACGCGCTGCTCGTCGAGCGCGCGACGCTCCCCGATCAGCGCCTGATCGCGGGGCGGCTTGCGGATATCGCGGCGCAGGCCGCAGCCGCTTCGATCGGCGCTCCCTCGCTCCTGATCGTCGGCGATGTGGGGCAGTTCGCGGGGCGATTGGTCTCAGGCCTGCAACAGGTGGCGGATGAACACAGCGATTGATTTCCTCGATGCGATCGGCAACACGCCCCTGATCCGCCTGCGCGGCCCGAGCGCGGCCACGGGGTGCGAGATCCTGGGCAAGGCCGAGTTCATGAATCCGGGCGGTTCGGTCAAGGATCGCGCCGCGCGCGCCATCGTCCTGGATGCTGAACGGCGCGGCCTGCTGGCGCCGGGCGGCACCGTGGTCGAGGGCACCGCCGGCAACACCGGCATCGGGCTGGCACACGTCTGCAACGCGCGCGGGTACCGCTGCGTGATCGTCATGCCGGACAACCAGTCGCCGGAGAAATACGAGCTGATCGCGGCGCTGGGTGCCACCGTGCATCGAGTCAAGGCCGTGCCCTACAGCGACCCGAACCACTACCAGAAGGTCGCCGGCCGCATGGCGGGCGAGCTGCCGCAGGCGATCTGGGCCAACCAGTTTGACAACACGGCCAATCGGCGCACGCACTTCGAGACCACTGGCCCCGAGATCTGGACGCAGACCGGAGGACGCATCGACGCCTTCGTATCGGCCAGCGGCACCGGTGGCACCCTCGGTGGCGTGTCCGAATATCTGAAGTCGCGGAATGTGAAAGTGCGCGCCGTGCTGGCCGATCCGCCGGGCAGCTCCCTGTATGAGTACTATCGCAGCGGCGTGCTCAAGGCCACGGGGAGCGGGTCGATCACCGAGGGCATTGGTATTGGGCGCGTGACGGCCAATATGCAGGATGCGCCGGTCGACGACGCCGTGCACGTCGAGGATAAGGAGACCATCGCCTGCGTATACCGGCTGCTGCGAGAAGAAGGCCTGTTCCTGGGCAGCACCAGCGGCATCAACGTGGCCGCCGCAATCCACGTCGCGCGCCAGCTCGGTCCCGGCCATGTGATCGTCACCATGCTGTGCGATACGGGATCGAAGTATCTGTCGCGCCTGTTCAATCGCGACTGGCTGGTGCAGAAGGGATTGCTGGAGGCCGCCCAGTCCGGCTAGACGGGAACCGCCGGAGCCGGTACGGTGTCCGTACAGATGATGAAGCAATCGCGGCGCACGCCGCTGCCCTGGCAAACCGCGAAGTCCGCCGAGGATGATCCGCAGGCGCCGCAGCGCCTCGCGGCCATCCTGGGCAGCCCGAGCTATATGCCTGGTGACGCCGATCCCGCCTTCCTGCAGCGCGAGGACACCCGCGGGCAGCGCCTGCAGCTTGACTACCTCAAGCCCGAGCTGCTGCTGGAGGCCGCCGGCATCCGCCACACGGTCGTCGTGTTCGGCAGCACCCGCATCACCGAACCGGCCGCGGCACAGCGGCGGCTGGCCGCCGCGCACGCGGCCGCCGCGCGCGCGCCGGCTGACGCCGAGCTGCGCCAGCGCCTCGCGGCCTGTGAACGCCTGGTGGCCATGAGCCACTACTACGGGATCGCGCGCGAACTTGGCCGCCTGGTGGCGCAGGCCAACCCGGACCCGGCCCGCTGCCACACGGTCGTCATGACCGGCGGTGGACCCGGCATCATGGAGGCTGCCAATCGCGGAGCCTTCGACGCGGGTTCGAAGACGGTGGGACTCAACATCAACCTGCCGCACGAGCAGTATCCCAATCCCTATGTGTCGCCGGAGCTGTGCTTCCGCTTTCACTATTTCGCCATTCGCAAGCTCCACTTCCTGCAGCGCGCCCGGGCGCTGGTCGCCTTTCCCGGCGGATTCGGCACGCTCGATGAGGTATTCGAAGCCCTCACGCTGCTGCAGACAGGCAAGATGGAGCGGGTGCCCGTGGTGCTGGTCGGGGAGCAGTACTGGCGGCGGGTCATCGACCTGCCGTTCATGATCGAGGAAGGCGTGATCGATCCGGAAGACGCCGAGCTGTTCTGGTTTGCCGAGGATGCCGCTGCCATCTGGAGCAGCATCCTGGCCTGGTATGAACGGTCCGGCGGCAATCCGTTCCGGGACTGAGGAACCGGCAGGCGAATGGAGCTTTCCTTTCATGGCGCGGACCGCGACGTCACCGGGTCCTGCCACCGGCTGCAATGTGCCGGGCACGAACTGCTGATCGATTGCGGCATGTTCCAGGGCGGGCGCGAACTCGAAGAAGAGAACGCGGCTCCGCTGGGGTTTGACGCCGCCGCGATCGATTTCCTGCTGCTGACGCACGCCCATCTCGATCACTGCGGCCGCCTGCCGCTGCTCCTCAAGCGCGGCTTCCGCGGCGAGATCATCGCTACCGGTGCGACCCGCGAGCTCGCGCGCATCGTGATGCAGGACTCCGCCCACATGGCCGAGGACGATGCCGCCTGGCGCACCAGGCGCTCGCGCGACGGCCGGCCGGTGGTGCCGCTGTACACGCAGGCGGACGTGCTGGCCGCGGTGGAGCGATTTGGCCGCGTGGCGGCTTATGGGGAGGACCTGCAGCTGGCGCCGGGCCTGAGCGTGAGCTACCACGATGCGGGCCACATACTCGGCTCAGCCCACGTGCTGGTGCAGGTGCAGGAGGCGGGGCGATCGCGCCGGGTCCTGTTCTCCGGCGATATCGGCGGTGCGGGCCGGCCGATCCTGCGCGATCCGGCACCGCCTGCCGCCGACATCGTGCTCATGGAGACCACCTACGGCGATCGCCAGCACCGCTCGCCCGCCGAGTCGGTGGCCGAACTTGTCAGCGTCGTGGGCGCCACAATCGCGCACGGCGGCAACGTGATCATCCCGAGCTTCGCGCTGGAGCGCAGCCAGGAGATCCTGTATTCGCTCCGCGCCGCGGTGGCCGCCGGCGCCTTGCCACCCAGGCTACCCGTGTACGTCGATTCACCCATGGCGGTGGCCGCCATCGAAGTCTATCGCGCGCATCCCGAGTGCTACGACGAGGAGGCCGCGGCCCTGATCGCCGCTGGCGGGGACCTGTTTGGCTTCGAGGGCCTGCACCTGGTGCGCGGTACCGCCGAGTCCATGGCGCTCAACAGCATCGCTGGCGGAGCGGTGATCATCGCCGGATCCGGGATGGCCACCGGCGGACGCGTCCGTCACCACCTGGTGCACAACCTGCCGCGCTCGAACGCCAGCATCGTGTTCGTCGGCTACGCGGCCCAGGGCACGCCGGCGCGCCGCATCATCGATGGTGCGCCGAGCATCACGCTGTTCGGCGAGCAGATCCCGGTGCGCGCGGCGGTCCACACGATCAACGGCTTTTCCGCCCACGCCGACCAGGCCGAGCTGCTGAGCTGGCACACCCGGGCCGGCGGGGCGGAGCGCACCGTGCTCGTGCACGGGGAGCCGCCGGCGATGAACGCATTTGCGGCGTTGCTGCCCGGCTTGCCGGTGTCGATGCCCGGGCCCGCCGAGCATCTGGTGCTGTGATGGCGCGGCTCGCCGGTCTCCTTGTGCTGCTGGCCCTGCTGAGTCCGCCGGCGCGCGCGGAATGGGTCTCGCGCACCGAAGACGGCATCATGGGCACGCGCATTGTCGTCGAGCTGTGGGCCGAGGAGCGCGCGGCGGGCGAGTCGGCCATCGATGCCGTCATGCAGGAGATGCGGCACATCGATGCCACGATGAGCACCTACAAGCCCGACAGCGAAGTCTCCCGCGTGAACGCACTCGCCGCCCGCGGGCCCGTGAAAATCAGCGCCGAGCTGTTTGGTCTGCTGAGCACCGCGCTCGAGTATTCCCGCCTCACCGAAGGTGCCTTCGACATCACCTACGCCAGTGTCGGGTTCATGTACGATTTTCGGGCCCGCGTCCGCCCCGACGAGCAACAGATCGCCGCTGCCCTGCCGGCGGTGAATTACCACCACCTGCTGCTGGATCGCGCCGCCGGCACGGTGCGCTTCTCGCAAGCCGGCGTGCGCATCGATCTCGGCGGCATCGCCAAGGGTTACGCCGTGGATCGCAGCATCGAGATTCTGCAGCGCCGTGGCATCGGGCACGCGCTGGTTTCCGCCGGCGGCGACAGCCGCATCATCGGGGATCGCTTCGGCAAACCCTGGATCGTCGGCATCCGCCACCCCGATCGCAAGGACGAGGTGATCGCGCGGCTGCCGCTCATCGACACCGCGATCTCAACCTCCGGTGACTACGAGCACTACTTCGACGAGAACGGCGTTCGCTACCACCACATCATCGATCCGCGCACCGGACACTCGGCGAGCGCGGTGCGCAGCGCCACCGTGCTCGCCCCGACCGCGATACGCACGGACGGTCTGTCAAAGACCGCCTTCGTGCTGGGGGCAGAGGCGGCGATCAGGATCTATGAGAAGCTCGGTGACGTCGATGCCGTCCTGGTCAAGCCGGACGGCAAAGTGCTGTATACTAAAGGGCTGGCGCCGCCCCCGGCTGCGCCTCCGGCACCGCGCCCCTGAGAGTCGCGGCCGGGATGCCGTGCCGTCCTAGGGCTTCGCCGGCGGCGGGGCCAGCTTGGCCTTGTAGGCGCGCAGCTCGACGTTGAACTGGTCGGCCAGTTTCTGCAGCTTTTCCACTTCAACGTTCTGGCGGGTGACGTATTCGGTGCTGATCTTCAGCTTGTCGGCATCCGTCAGCTTGTCCCCACCCGCGGCGATCTTGGCATCCTGCTCGTTCCTGAGGCAGTCGGCGAAAGTGGCGATGGCGGCGTCGGCGTCCTTGATGGCGTGCTGCGCGGCCAGCATCTGATCCTTGGTCGAGGTGGCACCATCGGGAATCTTGATCTCGTTGTTGGGCGCCGGGCATTCGGCATATACCGGGGCCGCCGCCAGCGCGGCGACGAGCGACAGGGGCAGCAGAGCATTCATCAGTAGCGTCCTCTCGATTGGGTGGCTTAGGTTCGGTCCCACAGGGCCGACAGGCCCCCATGTTAAGAGCACTCAGGGCGCCGTGCCAACCGCCGCTGCGGCACCGGTCTTGACGAACCTCGAAGCGGGCTGGGAAAGTAGCGGGCAACCATGGCCATAAAACCCGTCCTGCGCATGGGCGATGCGCGCCTGCTGCTGGTCAGCGCCCCGGTGCGTGAGTTCGGCACGGCGCAGCTGCGCGAGCTGATCAGCGACATGGAGGACACCATGCGGGCGGCCCGCGGCGCCGGTCTGGCGGCACCGCAGATCGGGGTGCTGCAGCGGGTGGTGATTTTCGGGGGCGGGGGGACGGAGCGTTATCCGGATGCGGAAAGCGTGCCGTACACGGTGCTCATCAACCCAAGGCTCAAGCCGCTGCGCGGCGGCAAGGAAGAGGACTGGGAGGGGTGCCTGTCGGTGCCGGGCCTGCGCGGCATGGTGCCCCGCCATCGCCGGCTGCACTACCGGGGGAGCGATGAATCCGGGCGGCCGATCGATCGGACGGTCTCGGGCTTTCACGCCCGCGTCGTGCAGCACGAGGTCGACCATCTCGATGGCGTGCTCTATCCCACACGCATCAAGGATCTGCGGAAATTCGGCTTTCTTGCCGACCTGTTTCCCGGGCAGGAAGTGCCGGAGGAGTAGGCCGGACCGTCGGGCTAACTCTTGCCTTCGATGGCGCTGGCCAGGGCGGCAAAGCCCCGGTCGCGCGCCACATCTCCGGCGGTCGCGCGCTTGGTGTTGCGCAGCGAAGTGCTGGCGCCGGCGGCGATCAGCAGCTTGCCCGCGGCAAGATTGCCCGCGCGGCTGGCGACCATCAGCGCCGTGTCGCCCACCTGGTTCTGGGTATCAATGCCGTCCTTGTGGCGCAGCAGGGTCTGCACCGCGCCCGCATTGCCCTGGGCTGCCGCGAGTATCAGCGGGGTGTCCCCGTGTGCGGATTTCAGATCAGGGCGTGCGTGCGCTTCGAGGAGCAGTGCCACCACCTTGTCTTGCCCCGCGGCGCTCGCGCTCATCAGGGGCGTGAGTCCTTCGCGGTCCGGTGCGTCGATTTCCGCGCCCCCGGCCAGCAGCAGTGATGCCACATCGGCGGCTCCGGCGCGCGCGGCGCGCCACAGGGCCGTCTCACCGCGCTTGTCCGCCGCCCGCACGGAAGCGCCGCTGGCAAGCAGCATCTTGGCAAGCGCGGCATTGTCGACCGAAGCGGCCACTTGCAGCGCGGACTCGCCCTCGGCATCCATGGTGTCGACCTTCGCGCCCGCCACCAGCAGCTTCAGCGCGACCTCGACGCGGCCCGCGCGCGTGGCCGCCAGGAGCGGCGTGTCTTCGTGATCGCTGTGAGCGTCGGCGTTGACGCCGCTGCCGAGCAGCTGGCTGACGATGGCCAGATCACCGCTGGTCGCGGCGAGCACCAGCACCGTGCGGCCGCGCTTGTCCATCAGCTGCGGATTGGCGTGCGCGGCGAGCAGGATCCGGAAGGCCTCGCGTGCGCCGGCATGGTAGGCCACGTGTAGGAGCGTATCGCCCTGCAAAGTACGGCTGTCGGCATCCGCGCCGCCCTGCAGGAGCCGTTGGGTGGCGTCGGCGTCGTTGCGCGCGACGGCCAGGGCCACCACCGGCCAGCCGTGGTAGATATCACCGGGACGGCCGGCGTCGAACTTGCCATTGAGCGTCTCTCGCGGGCTGTGCGTGGCGAGATTCTTGGCCCCGAGCGTGCGCAGCTGCGCCACCGCGGCGTTGGCACCAACCGTCAGGGCCGCATCGAGTGCGGTGTATTCGCGCACGTCGGCGGCATCGACCCTGGCGCCGGCCTGGACCAGCAGACTGACCGCCGCGGCGCGGTCTGCGCGCGCGGCGTAGAAGAGCGCGGTGCGCTTGGCGCTGTCGAGCGCGCCCACCTGGGCGCCCGCGCCCAGGAGCGATTGCAGGATCTGCGTATTCTCGAGCTGCGCGGCCAGCATCAGCGGCGTGACGCCAAAACTGTCGGCGACATTGACGTCGATTCCCTGGGCGATGAGAAATTGCACCGTGCCAGCCGCGCCGGCCGCAACGGCGTGCGCAAGGATGGTGGCGCCAAAGGGATCGCGCAGTCCCCGGAGCGCGGCGCCCAGGGCCTTCAGGCAGTCCAGGTCGCCGTTGCGGGCGCTGTAAATGGCAAGATCGACGCGCAGCGCATTGTCTGCCAGCCCGGCCCAATCCGCACTCAGGGGTGTGCGGCCCAGGCGCACGTCTTCCATGGCGGCCGGATAGCCCAGTGCGGCCGCCCGCTGCAGCAATGAGCTCGCTTCGCCGGGCGGCGCATCGCGCCGTTGCGAGGCCAGCGAGGCGAGCACATAGGCGGCGGTCGCATTGTTCTGGTCCAGGCTGCGATGCAGCCAGGTTTCAGCCTCGGTCTGGTTGATCGCCATCCCCACGCCGTTGAGTTCCATCAGGCCCAGCAGGAGCTGCGCCTCCGCGCTGCCGGCATTGGCGCTCTGGCGCAGCTTTTCCACGGCGGTCGGGTAGTCGCGCAGGCGCAGCGCCACCCGGGCAGATTCCAGCGCGGCCGGTTTTGGGGCCGCGGCCATCGCGCCGCCAACGCCCGCGAGCAACGCCGCCGCCAACATCAAGCTCAACCGCGCGGCCATCAGGCAGTCCCGTATTTGGTCTCGACGCGCACGCCCACCTTGTTCAGGAATTCGTTTGGCAGCACGCCGCCGGCGCTGACGATGACGGCCATGTTCCGGATTTCCACCTGCTTGCCGCCGTGTTCCAGGATGACAAGGTCGGGGTGTATGTGACTGACGTTTGAGGACAGCAGCAGCTTGAGATTGCCCCGGTCCGCCGCTTGTGCGACGCGCTGGCGATTGCGCGGCTTGGCACGCCCGAAGGCCTCGCCACGATACGAGAGCGTCACCTGTGTGCCCGACACTTCGGCGATGCTCGCCGCGGCCTCCAGCGCGCTGTCGCCACCGCCGACCACGAGCACCTCCTGCCCGATGTACTGGTCGGGATCGACCAATCGATAGACGACCTTCGGTAATTCCTCGCCCGGCACGGCGAGTTTGCGCGGCGTGCCGCGCCGGCCGATGGCGAGCAGCACGGTCGAGGTGCGATAGGCCGCCTTGGAAGTGCGCACGACGAATCCGTCGTCCTCTTTTTCGACCGCCTCGACCCGCTCGCTGCACTGGATGCGCAGCTGTTCCTTCTCCATAATTTCGGTCCACACCGTGAGCAGCTGTTCCTTGGAGGTCTGGCGGAAGTGAAACTTGCCGACCAGCGGCAACTCGACCGGTGCGGTCATCACGAGTTTGCCGCGCGGATACTTGAAGACGCACCCGCCGAGTGATTCCTGCTCGATGACGCGATACGTCAGGTTGAGCGACTTGGCGGTCAGCGCGGCGGCCATGCCCGCAGGGCCGGCGCCGACGATCAGCACGTCGAGGCGCTTGCCTGGCGCGCGATTGCCCTGCTTGGCGATGGATTCGACCGCCTGGCGGCCCTGCGTCAGCGCGTTGCGGATCAGGCCCATGCCGCCGAGCTCGCCGGCGATATAGACACCGGGCACATTGGTCTCGAAACTGGGATTGAGCACCGGCAGATCGACGCCGCGAGTCTCGGTCCCGAACACCAGCGTGATCGCATCGACCGGGCAGGCGGCCTTGCAGGCGCCGTGACCGATGCACTCCGTCGGAGCGACAAGATGAGCCTTGCCCTCGATCAGGCCGAATACATGGTGATGCTCTTGTTCCGGGCAGGCGCGCAAACACGCGGCACAACCCAGGCAGCGCACGGGATCAATACTTGGATGGAGCGACACCGGCTCCAGAAGTCCGGCTTCCTTGGCCTCGTTGAACACCTCACGGCTGCGCTTCTCGGCACGGATACGCCGCCGCAGGTACCAGAACATGGTCAGCAGCAGCGGCGCGGCGTAGATGGCGGTGAGGCTTTCGTTCATACGTCTGGCGTGACTAAAAAAGGCTCTGGAGGGTACCTATCGGTTCAAGACTAATGCACTATGTGCGTAGCTTCCGTGAGTCGCAGCACGTGTCAACATGTCGCCATTTTTGTGAACTGTCCCGCACTAGCGACAGCGTGACCCCACAAGGACAGGCTTTACAATTATTGACAGTCCGGGTAGGCCCGGTTATGAGCACAATCGTACAATGAGTCCGGCAAACGCTTTCTATTTCATCGTGGGCGCACTGGCGGCGGTGGCGGTGCTGTTCGTCGCCTACCCCTGGATCGCGGGACAGTCCCGCCGGCAGCTGCTGAGCGCGCTGCCACGCTGGGTGCCGATAGGCGGCGCCGTGGCCGTTGCCGGAGCGCTGGCACTTTACTTAATGCTGGGCAGCCCCCAGCTCACCGCGGCGGATGCGGTGGCGGCCGGTGCCGCAGCACCTGCCGGCAATAGTGGCGGAGGCATGGCCGGCACGGCGGCGGCGGCCGTGACACCACAGCAGCGGCAGGCCGCCGGTTCGATGGACAACGCGGTCTCCGGCCTGGAGCGACGCCTCGCCGCCGGTGGCGGGAGCGATGGGGACTGGGAACTGCTCGCCCGCTCCTATGAATTTCTCGGCCGTACCGACGATGCCGCTGCGGCCCGGCGCAAACAGCTGCCCGCTGGGGCGGGTGCCGGTAGTCCCAGCCCCGCGCCGGCGGGTGGCGCGAGCGCTGCCCCGAGCGCTGCCCCGAGCGGGGCCATCGTCCGTGGCGAGGTGGTGCTGGATGCGGCCTTGCGCGGCAAGGTGCCCGCCGGACTGACGCTGTTCATCCTTGCCAAGTCGGTGAAATCTCCGGGACCCCCGGTGGCCATCCTGCGGACCACCACCGGCACTTGGCCGGTGCAGTTCCAGCTGGATGACACGCAGTCCATGCTGCCCGACCGGAAGCTCTCGACGGCGGGACTGGTGACCATCGAGGCACGGACCTCCAAGAGCGGGCAGGCGATGCCGGCCCCGGGTGACTTCCAGGGTGTCAGCGTGCCGCTCGATCCACACGCCGGCAAGCCGGTACACCTGGTCATCCAGCGGGTCATCGGCTAGCCATGGGCGCCATCGCGCGGTACCTCACGCCAGTACGGACCTTTGGCTTGGCGGTCGTGGCCGCGCTGGTGTGGGGGTATACCGGGCACCTCGAGCGCTACATCAACCCGAATCACGGCCTGGGCTACTGGCTCGGCATCATCGGCGGCTCGCTCATGCTGGTCGTGCTCATCTACCCGGCCCGCACGCGCGTCGAATGGCTGAACGTGCTGGGCGGTGTGACCGGCTGGTTTCGGGCGCACATGACGCTCGGCGTGATCGGGCCGCTCCTGGTGCTGTTTCACGCCAACTTCAGTCTCGGTGCCACCAACAGCAACGTGGCGCTGTTCTGCATGCTGGCCGTCGCGGGCAGCGGGCTGATTGGCCGCTACATCTACAGCCGTGTCTATGGCGACTGGTATGACCACAAAAGTACGCTGGAGGAGCTGCAGGCCACCGCCGAGCAGCTGCGCAAGCAGACCAGCACCGTGGCCGTATTGCCCGAGCTCCTCGAGGCCATCGATGTCGAGGAGAAGCGGCTCTTCAGGCCGGCCGGGAACCCGCTGGGCGCGCTCCTGTTTCCCGTCACCATCGGGCTGCGCTCGGTGATGGGGCGTTGGCGGCTGCAGTCCGCGATCCGGCGCATGATCGTGCATGCGGCTCGTCAGTCCCCGACACTGGCCGCGCATGGCTCGCGCCTTACCAGCACTGCAATGGGTTATGCGGTCCGCCGCCTCGACAGTGCCCGGCGGGTCCGCGAACACGGTGTCTACGTGAAGCTGTTTTCCCTATGGCATTTTGCGCACGTGCCGTTTTTCATCATGACGCTGGTGGCCGGCGTCGTGCACATCATCTCCGTCCACGTGTACTGAGGTCGCTGGGAACGCTGGTGCAATGAAGGCAGGAAGCCGCTGGTTGGTTAGACTCATGATTGCTGCAAGCTTGGCCGGAACGACAATCGGTCGTGCGGCATCAGTCGAGACCCTGCTTATGCCGGGCAAGGTGGCAAATGCGCACGCCAAGCTCGAGGAGGTCTGCAGCAACTGCCACGACCGCACCAATCGCGTGCGCCAGAGCGAGCTGTGCCTGGCTTGCCACAAGCCGATTGCCGCCGACGTGCGCAACCAGACCGGTTACCATGGTCGCATGCCCAACGCCAGTGCTGGCAAGTGCGTCGGTTGCCACACGGAGCATCAGGGGCGCGAGGGCGACATCGTGCGCCTGGATCGAAGCAGCTTTGACCACGCGCTCACCGATTTTCCGCTGCTGGGCGCGCACCGCACCCTCGATTGCGCGAGCTGCCACAAGGCCGGCGAAGCGTTCCGCAAAGCCGAGCCGGCCTGCATCAGCTGCCACAAGAAAGACGACTACCACGACGGCCAGCTGGGCAATAAATGCGGCGATTGCCACAACAATGACAACTGGACCGGCGCCCGCTTTGATCACGGCAAGACCAAGTTCGGCCTGACCGGGGTCCACCAGTCAGTCAGCTGCGGGGCCTGTCACCTCGGAGGCCAGTACAAGTCGGCGCCCCTGACTTGCGTTGGCTGCCACGCCACCGACGATGTCCACCGCGGCGAGCGCGGGAGCGAATGCGGAAAGTGCCACACGACCAGCGACTGGAAGACTGCGAAATTCGATCACGAAAAAGAGACCGGATTCGCCCTGCTCGGGCGGCACGGCAAGATCGACTGCGCGGGGTGCCACCGCAGCGGCAATTTCAAGGACAAGATTCCCAAGGACTGCTACGGCTGCCATAAGGCCGACGATTCGCACGCCGGGCGCTTTGGCCAGAAGTGCAATGACTGCCACGACAACGATGTGTGGCAGCCGGTGAAATACGATCATCTGGCGCGCACCAAGTTCGCGCTCATCGGCGTGCATGAAAAGCTCGACTGCCACACCTGCCATACCGCGAACGTCGCGCAGCAGAAGCTCGGCAGCGACTGCATCGCCTGCCATCGCGCCGCCAGTCCGCACGGCCCGAAATTCAAGACGCGCTGTGATTCCTGCCACGGCCAGCAGGACTGGCACAGCGAGATCAGCTTTGACCACGACTTGACCCGCTTCCCGCTCCTGGGTTTACATAATGTGGTCAGCTGCGCTCAATGCCACCGCACCCAGGCCTTCAGCGAAGTGAAGTCGCGATGTATTGATTGTCATGCCAAGGACGACGTTCACAAGGGTGGACTGGGCGAAAAGTGCGACACTTGCCATTCTCCGAATGGGTGGGCACTGTGGGTTTTCGACCATTTCAAACAGACGGGATTCGCGCTTTCGGGCGCGCATGGCAAATTGAAATGCGCCGACTGCCACCGCAAACCGGCAGGGGAAGTGAAACTGTCGCTCGATTGCATTTCGTGCCATCAGAAGGACGACATACACGCGGGGCAGTTCGGCCGGCAGTGTCAGCGCTGCCACAACACTGTCACCTTCAAGGGCGGTCATGCCCGCTGAGGTGCTTATGAGGATGGCAACGGAAGTGTACAGGTATCGCCGGCTCGGTCCGGTCGCACGCGGGTGGTCGCTGGCGGCGCTGTGCGCCGCCCTGGCGCTCTTGTGCGGCGGTGCGCGTGCTGCCGATCGCACGCCCTTCGATCACCTGACGACCGGGTTCGAACTTCTCGGCCAGCATCGCGACCTGCCTTGCGAGTCCTGCCACGTCAACGCTATTTTCAAGGGCACGCCGCGCGACTGCGCCGCCTGTCACGGGGTGGGCACGACGGTACGTGCCACCGCCAAGCCGGTCTCGCACATCCTGACCTCTGATCGGTGCGAGGCCTGCCATACGCCGGTGGCCTGGAATCCGGCGGTAAACTTCGATCACGCGGAAGTGCGCGGCAGCTGCTCGAGCTGCCACAACGGCGTGCAGGCCCAGGGCAAGGGCCCGACCCATATCGACACCACCCTGGAATGCAACCTCTGCCACACCACCATCGGCTGGGCGGGCGCGGTGTTCAATCACAACAACGTGACCACCGGCTGCTCGAGCTGCCACAACGGCATCCGCGCCACGGGCCCGCCGGCGACGCATATTCCGACTGGGGCCGCGGCCAACGCCGCGGATCCCGCCAACGCGCCCTGCGAGGCCTGCCACACGCCGACCAATTACGTCACCTGGTCGGGCACCGCGATGAATCACCCGGCGGTCACGCCGCCGATGCTGTGCGCCAACTGCCACGAAGCCGGCAAGTCCTTCTTCGGCGTGACGATCGTCACGCGACCCGCGACCGTGAAAGGGGTGACGCACCCCGCCACCGGCGATTGCGGCTTGTGTCATACGTCCACGGTTTCATTTTCGCTCGGCAACCTGATGCCCGTGGGGCATATTCCGACGTCGCAGCCCTGTACGCTGTGCCACGCCAATCTGTCGGACTTCACCCAGAAGGTCATGGACCACAGCGGGATTACGACCGGCTGTGCGGCCTGCCATGCCTCCGGTCTGAGCTTCTACAACATGGCGCCGCTGGTGCTCAAGGAGCCCGCGGCGAACCACATCAGCTTCGGCGGCGCGGGCTGCGAGAGCTGTCACTCCAACACCACTTTTACAGCGCCGCCCGGCTTCACGTTCACCAACGCCAGCGGCACGGCGCCGCCCGCGATGGTGCACACGGCGGTGGCTTCCTTGAGCTGCGCGAGCTGCCACAGCCTGAACCAGACCGATTCG
>Ga0209488_10000137_pt1 | contig 55431 bp, 73 predicted proteins | sample Rivendell_Oct201_8_FD_188349 | JGI IMG/M metagenome (GOLD analysis project Ga0209488, IMG submission 188349) | Vadose zone soil microbial communities from the Eel River Critical Zone Observatory, Northern California, USA -... | ecosystem: Environmental > Terrestrial > Soil > Vadose zone >...
AAGGCCGACGTAGTCGGCGCCTTCCTCGACTGCCTTGCGGGCGTGCTCGGGCGTCGTGCAGGACACGCCGATGATCGCGCTTGGCGGGAGGAGCTTGCGCGCGATGGTCAAGGGCATGTCGCTTTGCCCGAGGTGAACGCCCGCGGCGCCGGACGCGAGCGCGACGTCTATGCGATCGTTGATGATGACGGGTACCTTATATTTTGAACATAGCGCGATGGTAGCGTTGGCTATCTCAAGGAACTACTTGGGCAGTATCTGAGGATGATGTGTGTCATAGGTAGGCATGCCTAGGTAACCGAACCTTGGCGGTGTCTACGTTCTTCTCACGGACTTGAACGATAGTGACTCCACCTCGAAGAGCCTGTATATAACGCGGTAAGATATTGAGGAACAGAGTAAGCAGCCAACCTCTTCAAGAGAAGTCAAGTAGCTCTGTGCGTCGAATTAGTGAAGAAGTGGAGTGAAATTTTAAAGGTACCTTTCCATGCGGCAGGAGATCTCTCCCAGTCACCAGGTAAAGCGAGAAGTCAACTTCTCGTTTAACATTAGCTGTCAACAATACGGTTAGTCGATGCTATGATTATCCTGTATGTGGCTTAGATACTACGGTCGTCACCGTGAAGAGTAGCAGTGAGAGCCGGGGTGCCCTCTGCAGAACATGACTATGACTGAAAATAGAAAGAGGTGAAACTGACCTCGCGGATCAGATAAAGGGTTCGAAGAGGCTACTAACATGCTTCAACAGACGCTGGACACAGCGGCAGAGGGCACTGATGTGCATCAAGATAAGATCGCAGGTGGATTAAACGGCCCGGGACCTACAAATACCTCTGCATTGAACAACATACGCTGGAGGTATTACATTGAGACGCGTAACGCATCAAATCACGAGTTCTACAGAGACTACGAGAGCATGGGACGACGAGAAAGGGTCCAAGAGGTAACTTGAATACGAATGACAAAAATAACTTTCAGATATACTGCTAGATCATCACAAACACGCGTCGTCGTCCCATCATCACAAACGTTCAAACCCCGCATTTAGTAGGTATGAGTGCCATAGCGTCGCCGTCTGTACGGTCCAAATGTGCCGCATGTTGATGTGCAAAAGCCGAGCACAAGAGCGGCCAGTGCAGCCAAGGTCAGCCACACCGCATTGCCGTATTGCGCGGGAAATCCAAGCTTGCGGTATTCACGGCGGACAATGCTCCAGAGAACCATGTCGAGAACGAAGGCAACAAATGTGACAAGCGCAGCTAGTGAAGAGCTGAGCGCCATGAGAACAGTGCCTGAACGATTGTAATCGGAACCGCAGAGGCCGAACAGCACGGCGATGCCAGATAGGGCGGCGGCGATGGGATGTAATATGAGGGTATATGTGAGATTATGGACTGTGGAGGAGGACAGTTCCTCAGTCCTATAGATCTAGTTAATCTGGATTGCTGATAACGCGCGTTAACAAGACACATACGTGATGGGGAAGCGGTATCCAATGTGTGCCTTCGTTCCAGTGTAACCGAACACTCCAAAATGAGTGTCCCCTGTGCGGAGGAAGTATATCCTGTGCCATGTTGGCTCAGATACGGATACCTGCAGGAATTTGAGTGAGAAACATCTAACTCAATTGGGCACGGGCAGATGCGACGCATACAAAGATGAGTAACACGGTAGCAGCTGTGCAAAATACCAAACCGGGTGCCGCGGGTGAGGACATCTCGTCTACGGCTCTGAGAGTGAGAGGGTCGTGGAGAAGACGGAATTGGAGCCGTGGCGGTTCGACATGGCTTGAGTTGCGATTTATAGCAGCTTCAGCTTCTGCTTCTTTTCCCAATAACCATTTACGTCATATTACGTCAGCCTGTGCGGTCCGATAAGCGGCCCGGCGCTGAGGCTAGTGTGCTGCGCACCCCTCAAACTCAGCCAGCTCCTCATGCTCCATCAATTAATGTTTTGTCCTTCTGGGCAGTCCCACGTCAGTCATTTGACCTATCATTGTAACAGTTGCACAAGGCTGTTCGATATCACCTTGTGAGATGGCATCTTTGAGAATCTACTTTCGCCCTCTGCCCATTGTTCTCAAGCTGGCACGACTCTCCCGTTTTTCCGAACTTTTATCCATCTATCTATCCATCATCTGCTAGTAGGCTATACTGACAGATCTGCTGCGCGCTGCTCCACAGTGCTGCGGCCTTGCACAGCTTTGGCGATCGTCTCGCGCTTTGCCTGTCCCAATCACACCACCAATGTATCCGGGAGTCGCGACGGAACCCTTAAACTTTCCTTTCTCCAAATGGACTGTTTTGATTTGAGGCGGGAGTTTCACCACCGTCAGGTGCTGTATCGCTTTGTTCAAGCAAGTGATGTGGTTTTACTCTTTTTGGTCACCAATGACTTTGGCTGTGTGGCTTTGATCCCACAATGGCGTCGTTGTTCTTTGACTTTGCCACACATGCCTGGTCCTTATCATTATAAGCCTTCAACATTTTCCTCGTATCTTTCCCTATCACGATTTCCAAGTCCCAACGGCACCCTCGATTGAGAGTTTAATCTGGGCACCTAGATGTGGCGCTTTCGACAAGCATACAGGTTCCTTAAAAAGTATGTCCTTTCGTCTCTTTTCCTTGTCTTTAAAGACTGATTAAAGATGGAACGCACTGTCAGAGATTCTCACTCCAATAAACGGCCAGCCGTATCCCAAGGAAACACATGCGGTGATGTTGATGACGAATGGGGTATCTCGCCACATCACTTCCAAACGGTTCCTCCACGTGATCAAGTGAGCAAGGGTAGCACTCTGAGGCAGATGCGTTCAATGCCGTTTTTCTCGAGCTCGAGAGCAGCCAGGGCCTCTACCGATGATCTTCCCGCTGCTGGTCCTTCGTCTCGACCCCTGCCTACTTCCCGACATACCAGAAAGAACTCGAAGGTCACTCAGATCCTGGGCATGGCAGGCGCCTCTAGGGATGACGTGAATGTTGTCGATCTCGCTCCTGACCTCTTCTCTCCTCCTTTATTTCCGATGGAGGTTGATCCCTTTTCAAAGGGTCCACCTACTATTGCCATTGTTAGTGACCGTGCTCCCACAATCCAGGGCCAGGTCCTGGTCACACATCCTCCAGCTCCGCAACATGTTTTTCGACCAGCATTATCGATGCCGTCCTTGTCGGTTCCCAAAGAGCGTAGTACAACTCAAGCGCTCGCATCCCAGAGCACAAGTAGCTTCCACGCCGACACCGCCTCTCAGCGTATGCCGCGGCCACTGCACAGCGCGGTTTACCCGACGGCTGCCACCCATTCGGCCCGGAGTCACAGTAACCAGCCACCCACTGTACCTGGCCACTACCCCAGCTCCTCCCGGCCCCTGCAGCGTTCCGGAGCTGTGAAGCTCGCGAGCAAGAGCCAACATAATTTGATCTCCACTCACTATACACAGCTTGGAGGCACCGTTGCTCCACTCGTCTGCGATCCCGCGGTCCGACACCACGAGCGCCATCACAACCTCAGAAAAGCCCGTTCGAGCGTCGTGCTTTCGAACGCGCCCCTCCTACCCGTCCACGCGCCGAAGCCTTTCAACGCTTGGGAAAAGCCCAGCGTGGAAACCCTGCGCCTCCTGACAGATTCGGCTAGCGCAGAACTGAGCGTTCGCGTTCAAAATCAAATTACGGCAGCGCCCCGTGCAGTGTGGCCCCCGGCACCGGTGCTCCGGCCCCTTCGAATCACCAATAATACCAATGCAGCGCCCCCGCCGCCGCCACCGCCGAAAGAGGAACGAGATGCGTTCCGAGCCGCTGCGATAGAGGCGGAAAGGGTGCATCGCACGATCCGCGATGAGAGAGCACGCGTTGAACGTGTGCACGGGGATCGTGAGCACAACCGCGAGGTACGCAGAAGAGAGCGTGACGCTGAGCGTCAGCGCTCCCGCCATCACAGACGCGCTGCAACGGAGGGTTCTAGAAGGCGCGGGCGGGAAGTGGAGTACCGCACAATGGCAGACTATGGGTATTTCCCCACGGACCAGAATTGGGCTGGTGCCGCCAGTGGTGCGTGGTGAGAGCGAGAGGACCAGACCAAAAGGGCACCACAATGAGGACTCGTGACTCGTAAGTGTGGCTTTTGCGAACTGCCTTTGTCTCTGTGTCGGCTGAGCCCAGAACGAAGTTAGTATCGTACCTGACTAGTCCGGCGCTTATCACACTTTTTCCACATCCGCTTGTGTCTCTTCATTTTTCTTTGTGCACCATTCAGTCAAACAATGACAGTCGTTTATGGAGTCAACCACCTGGCGAGAGATAAACTCAAATCGGAGACACACGGTATTTCGCTTATCACTAACGATCAAAAACTATCTCTCGCGAGTCACTGCAGTGCACTCTCCCAGTCAGATATCCTCGCCGGTCTCAAGCTTGACCGGGCATTGTGAAGCTGTGGTCTTGCGGACATGTTTGGACCGACACCCTCCGATACCTCACTTTCGACATATATTTAAGGCACTGCCCTCTCATCCATTGTCCTGAACATTCTGCTCGATCCTCTTCCTCTTCCCCGCGAATCGTGCTACCACTACGACGCCCTCCCTTCAGCACTGGCTTACCCTCGGCTTTCCCTCAGTTCAACGATCCATTCGTTCCCCCACGATGTTATACACAGAGAGAGTCCCTTACGGATTTTATGAAGGGTGAGTGGACGTGTCACTTCCTGGACTGTGGTGCCCAGAACTCACACCTCTGCTCTGTTCTCCTCCTCGTCATGCGTCATTGCATCTTCAGGGATGGTTGTGCGACCCCGAGAGCTGGCACTCTCCACTACGCGGACGCAATCCTCCCCTGGCGTTTCGAGGATCCTGCTCCTCCTCCAGTACCGCCAAAGAGCGAGTTGAGGGTCCGGCCAACTGCCTATGCTGAAAATATTCCCAAGCGAGTCACGCCATGGCTCCTTCGGCACGTAAAGGCGCCGGAATCCCATGTGACACGTCCCCCCAAAAAGGCGGCAGCCGACATCATGGGATCTCCAAAGCCACCAACGTACCAGGCTGTGCTGCAACAGCAGCAGCAGCAGCAGCAGCAGCAGCAGAAAGAAGGACGCGCAAGTGAAGAAAGGCCCAGGACCACTGACAGCCCACGAAGCCACAACTTGCCTAAACTTGCCAGCCTTCCCGCCTTACAGACCACCGTTCAGGCTCCCGCTCCCGATCACTCGCCGCCCAAACCAGCACCCCTCGCTAAACCCGACAGAAGCGATAAGCGGAAAGAACCCGGGTCTAATGCCCACGCGCTACAGTCAACTGTCCGCGGTACTCACGAACAAGTGAGACCTCGTCCTCGGACCAAATCCTCCCCGCGCCCTGTACCGGTGCCCGAGAGAGTCGTTCCCGTTCCCCAACCGACCTACACTCACGCCAAGTCGTTCCCCGAGCCACCCCCATATCGCCGGACCGCCGGAGAAAGTTCTCCGCCGTCAGCTCGATCAAAATCACTGCCACGCAGTCGCAAGAAGAGCTCGACATTCGAGAAGGACGCACCGCTTCCGCCCCTCCCCAACCACCCACACCCACCGTTGCCCAGCTCGGCAATGTCCCGCATCCACGCTGCGTACAAGGTGTCCAATGAGTTCGGCAATGCTGTCATGCGCCAAGAGGTACGACTGGCGACACCCCTGCCGGATATCACACCTACTCCACGTGTCGGACGGCGCTTTATGACGGCCTCCGAAATAGAGAGCTTTCGCAAGTCGAGACAACGTGCAACCAAGGGCTCCTCCGAGCACCAGGCTCGCCAAGGACACTGAACAAGTCATCTTGCGGCGTTAAACGACCCTCAGATGAAAGTCCCCAGCGCTAACTTGGGACGAGAATATTACGACATGAAGCGTCGCAACATGACAAAGGACAAGCGTTGATAGTTGAACGTGCCATTCATACCAATTGTTTTATTATTGCTATTCGTCATTATGCTTAAACTGGATTATCATAGTACTTTGAGCTGTATTAAATTTCACTTAGCAAACCTCGCTCTCGAAGGGGTGGTTGTACTTACTGTATTGTCTGGGGACCCAAACGCGTCAATTCAGCACTGGCTACTGACTGGTGGATCACATCTCTTTTTTTACAATATACATACGTTTCATTAACACCGTGGTCTTGAATTTGTCTTGAATTTGAGTGTTATCAACAGCCACACCAGATTCACCAGATCCGTTTGACCATGGTGAATCGTGTGAGTTCTTCAAGTTTAGGTCTCTTTCGTTTCCCGTCTTCATCACGGCCATCTGTCTCACCAGAGCCACGCTCTCCGATCTCCGAGACCGGTGCGGCGTCATCACGCATGTTGCCCAAAATGTCTTTCAGCTCTCGGTTGTACTTCTATGCGCGGGACACGGGTATTAGGGGTATATTCGCAGGAGAGCAGACGTATGACTTACTCTTTCCTCCTGCCCTTCACCAATGGGATCTCGACCAAAGTCATTAACCACATCTTCAGCCTCGCGGGCCTCCATCCCTGCTCTGCGGCGTGTGGCATAGCTCACCAAGTAAACCCCCATTATCACCTTTATCAGAACGAAGCTGGGTGAAGTTTATCAGTCATAAGCGGAGATGGACGAACAGGAACCAAAAGTCGTACCACATCCAAAATGTAAAGCCGATGATACCCCACTGTGCCCAGCGGGAGGCAAGCTCCCAGTCCACACGAGTAGCAAATAACTCTTGCCAGCCTTCGACCGTCCACCACTGGAAGGTGAGGAAAAAGCCGGAACCCCACGAGGCATCCCAGAGTGCCGACACCGAGGATGGGCTGGCAGACGCAACAAGTAGCATGACGGCTTGTGTGACGATGAGGATGGTGAGAACCGCGAGGGGAAGCGATGCGAATCCAAGACGACGGGCGACCACAGGGGACTGGTCAACATAACTGTGCTTGCGGGCACCAAGTCGGCTACCACTTGCGAGGTCGCGGCAGAGCACATCCTTATAGCGTTCGTAAACAGAGGGACGGATGTGGTTGAATTTGGTGATAAAGGCGTGCTTGAGCCAGTCCACGAGAGTCTCCAAAAGTATGACAGTTAGAACTGGCTGCAAGAGTGATAGGTGGACAACGTTTAAAAGAGTTAGAAGAATGCCCACGTAAGAAATGGTCCATAAAACGCTACCACCAATCCAACCAAACGACTTTGGAAGGGACATCCCCCCGCTGAAATCGAATTCGGAACCAGAGAGCTCGATCAAGTTGCGAAGAGCAACGAAAAAGAGCATAAGGCAAAGGCAAAAGCGCTCTACGATATCTATAGACGATATTCAGTGTTTTAAAATTTCGTGAAATAAAATGAGAGACCTGCGCATGTAATCTGGAACAAGTTGTCCTTTTCGAATTTTTTGAACACGCTGCCCTTGATTTCAACGAATTGATTGGACATGAGTAAGGACAGAAGCGCATTGTCGTAGGAATTTATCGCGACGTTCAGACAAAGCATTTGGTATAGCATCACCAATGCGTGCGTCACTAATTGACCAGCCATTTATTTCGTGTGAGGAAGAAAAGACTTGGCGGCCGTACCGGTGTATAACGTTGCCAAAAGGAAAAATACGACCGGACGGATCGAATGTGTGGTCAAAGGCAATCGCCGAGAGAGCAGGAGAAGAGTTGATCGAGAGAACAAGCAGTCAAGAATGTCTTGCCCAATAGACGCACAAAGTCTGTCAGCTATCTGTTGCCAAGCAATTGAAAGTCATCAGAGACATCGAAAATGTGTTTAAGGACTGGTGAGAGGCATACTTCAAGCGCATTGAAGATCACATATAATTTGATCGTGTCCTGGCCACGAATCGAATGATATATTTTACTTGCATCCGCGAGCGGAAAAAGTATAAAAATTGATAGAATGAGTAGGAGTGTTCTCAAAATGTCAGCTTTTTGTGAGGGTGGTAGAGGTGCCTTTGAGTTTGTAATAGTGTTTTTGAAGAGTCGCCAGAGAGCAAGTGTGAAACGTATGGGCTGTATTGTAAATGTGTACAGAAATGAGTCAAAGCAGAGGATGAAGCCGAAAGATACGATCTTTCAAGGTAGTTAGATGTATATCTTGACTCGGGCAGACTTGGAGCGCTCACCTTCTCTATCGCTATCGGAATAGAGAGAAAATTACTGACGCGCTCCCACTTTAATTCTTGATGAGAGTCAAAATCTGTTGCTAAGAGTTCCTCTCTCAGATAATCCCAGAGGGAAAACGGAGGTGTATAGACGTCAGATTGTTCTGGTGGTGGCCTGTACCGTTCCACGTTCAACGTAGGTGGAGGAGACGATGCTAGCGGTGTGGGCGGTAGGGACGCATAGGCGAAGAGTGGCCCGTCTTCGCCTGAACTTGGCGTGTGGAACACACGCGAGTCCTGCAGAACCAGTGGAGGGTCGCTAAATCTACTTAGAGGCGCACGGAGAGGGACAGGCTGTCGGTGAGCGGGCTCAGGGGAAGAATCAGCCTGGTGCTCTGAACTCCACAAGTTTAAATCCTCGTCGCTGTCATGCGTCGACGAGAATGAGATGTCATTTCCGTTGCTCGTGCTCGAGGATCGAGGGCGGCGACGTGGCCGCGAACGTGGAACGCGAGGGAACTTTGTGTCGGAAGTACTAGCACGGATGCTCTGAGTTGAAGAAGATGAAATTGGACGACGTATAGAGCGATGAGGAGAGCTTGGAGTTGGCATCATCGTGTTAAGTATTAAGGAAGGATGGCCAATGGCCCAACACAAGGTGTGACGTGAAACGCGGCGCGCGTTGCCTCAATTTCATCATTCAGAGTACTATACATCCCAGTCTATTCTTCTTGCATGGGACCCGTCTCAGGCCCTTCAAATCTGAAGAAGAAATCAAAGGATGGTTCAAAATCTCGCAAACCTCTTCGATCGTCCAAGGCGAGACAATTAGCAGAAAAGCAAAAGATTGACGACCTGGAACAGTCCGCCTTGCAATTCGTGCGCAGTGCTTTTGTCCTGCCCTCACGCTGTCTCTTATAATTCCAGACTGCCGCAGATGACCTGAGAGCCTTTTCTGACCTTCCGTTATCAAATCTTACGAAGAAAGGTTCGGATAGCCCTCGTCCTCACCGCTTTGGTCTCAAATGTAGAACCAGGCCTGAAGAAAGCTTTTTTCGTCGAGATGACTGACGTACAGGCGAAAAGTCTACCTGTTTCACTCAAAGGAACGGACATCCTCGGTGCTGCGCGCACGGGTAGCGGCAAGACCTTGTGCTTTCTGATCCCTGTTCTGGAAATTTTGTATCGAAGAAGATGGGGCCCGCAAGACGGATTGGGTGCGCTTATAATATCGCCAACACGAGAGCTCGTACGTTCATTTTCGGACGATTAACCCAGAAAATTTTATACTATTTTACGACAGGCGGTCCAAATCTTTGAGGTCTTGCGATCTATAGGCGGATTCCACAGCTTCTCCGCTGGCATCGTCATCGGAGGAAAGAATCTCAAGGACGAGCGTGATCGCCTTTCCCGAATGAACATCCTTGTGGCTACTCCAGGACGGCTGCTCCAACACATGGACCAGACCGTAGGGTTTGATTGTGACAATCTTCAGTTGCTAGGTGCGCTCTACACATATTCTATTCTCGCAATTTTATAATAGTTGTGTCCAGTGCTCGATGAAGCTGATCGCATTCTTGACATGGGCTTCTCACGTACGCTTTCTGCGCTCCTCGGTCACCTTCCCAAATCACGACAGACCCTCCTGTTTTCCGCTACCCAGACACAATCTGTCTCTGATCTCGCACGACTGTCGTTGCAGAATCCGGTCTTTATCAGTACGGACGCAGCGGCATCTACGGTAGAAGGAAGTACCCACCTGGAACTCCCAGCTAACCTTGAGCAACATTACGCTCTCTGCGCTCTCGAGTCCAAGACCAACGTACTCTGGTCATTCATCAAATCTCATCTACAAAACAAGACGTTGATCTTTCTCTCCTCCGCGAAGCAAGTACGCTTCGTCTTTGAGGCTTTCCGCCGGCTGCACCCAGGCACCCCGTTACTACACCTGCATGGACAACAGAAGCAGCATACACGCCTCGACGTGGTGACCCGCTTTGGCCGCATGCAACATGCAGTACTGTTTGCCACAGATCTTGCCGCACGAGGACTTGATTTCCCTTCAATCGATTGGGTCGTACAAGCCGATGCACCTGAGGATGCTGCCACCTATGTGCATCGTGTAGGGCGCACAGCTCGCTACGCAAAAGGGGGTCATGCACTGCTTTTATTATTGCCGAGTGAAGAACAAGGAATGCTTGAGGCACTGAAGGCGCGTGGGATTGAAATCCCAAGCATCAAGATTCGTGGAAGCAAGACACTTTCCATCGGAGACCAGTTGCAGCGCCTTGCGTTTCAAGATCCTGAACTCAAATACCTCGCCCAACGCGCATTAGTGTCATACGTGCGGTCAGTGTACCTTCATCACGACAAGTCGATCTTCAAAGTCGAAGGATTACCTGTTGAGGCGTTTGCGGCTTCGTTAGGACTGGCAGGCGCGCCGAAAATTAGGTTTTTGAGCCGTGCTCAGACCAAAGATCGCAAGAATGCACCGCGTGCGCCCACCGCTTTGCAGTCAGAGGATGAAGGAGAGGTGCAAAGTAGCGGCACCGAGGATGAGGTTGCGGACAGTGACGAACGCGATAGTGGTGATGAGGACGTGGACACCTCGCAAGATGAACCTCCTCCAGTCGCAGTGGAGAAGCAAGGAAAAGATGCAAAAGTGAGTGCGTTGTCGTTCTCGTAACGGCACACATAATTGGTAACGGCGACTAGACTCGCGTTCGCACAAAATATGACCGCATGTTTGGGCGTAAGAATCGCGGCGTGCTCTCGGAGCACTACAACAAGCTTGTCGATCACGCCTCGGAAGCCTCTGGCTCGGAAGAGGACTTTATCACGCTTAAACGGGCCGATCATGACCTTCCTTCCACATCGGCGACCCTTCCCGTCGAAGAAAACACGTCAAAACGCCAGCGACGAGCTTTAATGAGCAAGAAGGGACAACTCAAACACGGCGGCGTGCCGACGCGCCTCGTTTTCGACGACGATGGGGTTGCACACCAGGTGCTCGAGATGAAGGCGGTGGAAGAAGTGTTTGATGGCGACGATGCGAAGAAGATAGCACTGGAGGCGGGATGGGCGTTTGGTGAGAAAGCGCGCGTAAAGATGGGTGAAGTTGATGGAAGGGACAAGGCCGAGGCAAGGGAGAAGCGGCTGGAGAAGAAGAGGAGACGAAAGGAGGCCGCCCGCTCTGTGAGTCATCTTCACCCGTCCTCGGGGCTCTTCTTCTGCTGAAGGGGAATTAGGAACGCTCGGTTGGTGATGGCGCGGATGGACCCACACTTGCTGAGGCGGGTAACGAGGATGATGACTATGTCCCGCCGACGTTCGACCTGCCGTCGGAGTCTGAGCACGATGACGCTCCTCCTTTGCAGAAGAGGCAGAAGCTCTCGAGAAAGAGCCACGAAGATCCGCGACAGTCTCGGCATACTACATTAGCGGATGAAGAGGCCCTTGCATTGGCGCTGTTACGTGGGCGATGACAGGTGGGGGCTGGAATTACCGGTCGTTTGTCTGTCTGACTCGACATTTCTTGGTCTCTGCGGGAGTGTTGCTGATGGCTTTCGGGATTCCAAGCCTTTTCGGACCCAAGACGTGCCACAGGCATCCGAGATGTGACACTCTGGCAGCAGGATAAAAGTAGTTTGAGTACTTGACCAGCTTAGCTGGGGATTTCAGCACTTAGCATTTCGCGTCATGTATCAATCTCGGCTGCAAAACGTATCCTCGCCGAAGTGTGGTCCCACTTTGGCTTCCGTTGCACCATCCATAGGCATGGCTTCTGATACGTTGAACTGAACCAGCTGCCTCTGATCAAAGTTGGCTCCATAAACACCTAGTAAGCCCGGGCCGAAATAAGTTCTATCACTACAATTACTAGCAGGTAGTCTAAGCCGAATATCTATAAGATCTCTACGAAAAGGCTGCATCGCAGAAGTTGGCTCGAGCGGAGCGCAATGGTAATGGGGTTACGTCTCCGTCATGGCACAGCGTTGAGATTGAGGTAACACCAGCAGTGACCAGAGCACGTCATGGCGTCACATGGGAAAACGACTCCCAACCGTCCGTACCCCTAAGCACGCATAGGTAGACATGAGACAACTTTTCTGCAGGTAGCAGCTCATAATCCTTGGCAAAGAAAGCGCCCCCGCGAGACTTGCGCACGACAGAGTGCTACCTCGGTCGGCATTGCCACAAGAGACGCAGCGAGAATGCCCAGCGAGTCTGCCAAACCGATCGCTCCCATCTTGAATGCTCGCTCCTGCGCCTCCGCGGGTTCCTGTCCCGCACGGTAATACGCGTTCACGCTGCGAATCGGAAGGTGAGCATCGACATTCCGCTCTCGAGGGATGATGGGTATAATAGGATGCTTACTATGAAAGTCCCCCGCATATTCCCTCAACGCTTATGAGGAGAAAGACAAGACCTGGAGCCAGGGATTCGGGAAAGTACCCGAACGCTGATTCCATAGCAAGTATAAACAAAAGGAGCCCTTGGATGATTGAGGGTATCGGAATTGCGCGTGTTGGAAGAGCCGGCAGCCCAATAGAGAGGGATGAGCGAGAGAGGAATACGGTACTTTGATAGACAAGCTAACCAAGGTGGGTTGACAAACGTAAATAACAAACGGAAGATATCGCACCTGCCAGAAAGGATAATAGTCCCGAATGGAATGAATGATGTGCCCGAAAACTGGGGACGAGTCTAGTGTCGGGACGGGATAGATAAGTGTAGGCGCAACGCCTTGGTTGATGGTGTATTCGAACTTTACGGAGTGCGTTATGCGACGAATGAAATAGAGTGTAGGTGTGGAAACTTACTAGGTACACAAAAACTAGGCGGTCCCTACCATGAGTAACTTAGGCAAACTGGAGGCAACAGAGAATACTCACATAGCGGGGCCATATAGCGAGGTAACATAGGCTTGAGTAGCTGCCACTTATCAGTAATGGACAAAGCCTTTGTCTTCAACTGTGCTGTTTCGGTGCCAATATCTTCCTCGGACACAGGTAGTGGGGCGTATTCAGATGTAAGTGGTGCGGAGTCCTCGCCATCCGGGATAATAAGAGCGGAGAACGCATTAGGGCGCGGCAGGAGCAGAAAATAGGTCAGTGGGATAACGAATGGTAGGATCTGAAAAGTGCACCTATTTCAGCAACGAAAAGGAAAAAGGGGGAAGTAAGGCGTACTGAAGATATCCCAACGCCAATGCGCACACCAAGCCCGCGCATCTCCCACCAAAGGAGTGCACCTACAAGGCCTGCGGCACCAGTTCCAGATGCAAAGTAGCTAGTTTTCTGGATTAAGGACATGCATCGAATATACGGTAATGACTCACCCGACGCCGCGTCCTGCAACCGAGGGAGGATGAAATGTTGTTGAAAGCTGTAGGAACGTCAGTTCTCCGAGACCTGTATATTGATGTGGATTAGGACTTCTAAGAGCACTGACGTCGTAGAAGCGGACTCACCTGATGCGAACGACGCACAGGCAATGCCAAACAAGCGAGAGGAAAGCCCTCCTGAAGTGGCGACAACCTGAACAAGTCAGCTTGGATGCCCAACCGGATACAAGCGTTGGCATACAATCATTCCTACAACACTAAGACAGCAGCATCCGATGAGACGTCGTACGTAACGTATCCGACCCTTGAGAATGTATGGCCAGCTAAATTTCGCCACAATACTTGGAGCTATGTTCCAAAACGCGATGATCCCTTTGGGTGTAGACGGAGGCACGAGGTCGAGAGCGGCAGAAAGGATGATAACGTATAGGACTACAGATCAATGAGAATATTTCCCGTATGGACGTGATCGAGGCAACTCACCATTATTGATCAAGCCAAATAGGAAGAAGGATAGACTAAGGCGGAAAAGATCCTTCCACTGCCCTGAGAATACGAAAGATGAGCAGACTTCATAAAAGGACTGAGAGGAAGGCAGAGGACGGAGCGATCACTCCCGCAGCTACGTCCAGGCGTCTCCAACGCTGGAAACGTACGAGGGCAACGACCCATCAAATATGGGAAAGTAACAATATCTGCGAGCACAAGCGGAAGACATTGTAGACATAGATGGCGTGTAGACTCACTGGTCATTTTGGCACCATCGTTATTCTCAGCTTCGGGGAGGACCCGTTCGTCCTCTTCTTCCCCTGTATGCTCGCGAGTAGACGGATCATAGCGTGTCTGATGATCCATGGTGTTGGGGGTAGAAAAGGAAGGAAGCTCGATTCGTTCAGACACTGACTTTATGGGCATGGAAGCCCAGGTGCTGACCACGACAAGGGGAGACAGAGCAGCGGTATTTGACGACTTGGGCGGTCTTACACCTTGAGCTTGGCACGTGTTCAGCAGACTGATGCTCTCTCCATCAAGAGCCAACCATCTCATCGCTCGTGTTCGCTGTCTCCCGTTCAGTTACACCCGTAACTTTACATCTTCTTCTAGTGAGGTCAAGCGGGAAGGGACGGATCCCCTCGCATCACAGCTGAATCACTATTTCAGCCTCCCCCCGCTTCCCCCCACTGAAGAATGGCCCTCCCACTTTCCGTTCATAGCGCCCAGTGTGCGCGACCGAGTATCTATTCGTACCCCCGCGTCCGCTATACGCGTCGCGCACAGCTTCATAAACTCTAAAAAGACTTGGACCGGAAAACCCAAAGTTATCATTGAAGCATTCCCAGGTGCGTGGCGCCTTCGGACTGCGATCGTGTTGTTTCTTACACCCAGTCTAGGGCCAGGTGCCCTCTCCAGGGCCTTCCTAACTCTACCACCATCCCAGCTGCAAAGGCTGATCATCTTAGAGGATCATGAGCCTTATTTAGAGTATCTCCGCGTACGTTTTTCTGCTCCCTTTTCTGCTTTCACATTATAAGATGCCGTTTGCTAGCCACTCGCTCGAGCTGACCCTCGTGTGCGCGTAGTGCCTCGGAGTGGTTTCACTTGGGACACGTATTCTTATTTATCGGAAAGCGGAGATCTCGATGTTGATATCGCTCCATGGGAAAACCGTACGTTTGTCTCCACTACAAAGTCGAGCAAGTACATTAATCCCATGCAGTCCACCCCGAGTTGCATTTCGTCACGCATATACCCCAGACCATTCCCGGTGAACAACTCGTGGCTCAGCTTTTCCGCTGCATCCCCGAAAAGTCATGGCTGTTCAAATATGGCCGTATTCCTATGAGTTTTATACTCGCCGACTGGGTTTGGCGGGTAAGTTTTTCTTTTTCAGTTTTTCTCTGGGTCTCTCTAGTAACGCTTTCCAGAGAATATCCCATGAGCGATGTAAACTGGGCGTAATTGCCGAGGCGACATCTCATTGCTTTCCACCTCTTCCACCTGAAGATCTCTCGCCTTTTTCGGACCACTTCCACCCTGTAACACGTTTCATTCGCCCCGGACGCCCGGAGAATAGACGTCGTGGTGTTCCGTTTCTCGCCGTAAGCGTTGTACCGCATGATGAACAGGTTTGTCATGTACAAACCTCCGGTGCTACTGTTGCTGAATTCGGTTACCGGGGATTACAGATCATAGACAAAGGCAAGCTGGACCAGTGGGACTACATTCTTCGTCGACTGTTTGTCCTGAAATCGACGCCGCTGCGCAACGCGATGAACTCACTCGCTCCTGGAGCAGAAGTGCTTCTTGACAGCCTCACCGACAAGGACCTGCCTCTGAAACAGCGCGTCGACGTTCGCACGAAAGTGAAACACCTGACTATCTCCGACTGGGCCCTCATCGCGCGTGCGTTTGACGCGTGGCCATTTGCCCCGGATGTATGTCCTTTTACCGGTGTGCTGTGCCATTGACTGAACTTATTGACCCCTCTCACGCAGGAGTTGAACATAGACTCATATGTTGGTGCCGGGGCGGACCGGGACCAATAATGTCATATTCTAGTGGCCGTGCCAGAAGTGTAGATGCAGGACGTGTTATGTTTTGAGTGATTAGAGACATAGCAACGCAGTCCATGACTCGGAGGGCAGTAAAAATACACTCAGTTGGTACATATTTCATCTGGGAGCCTTTGTACCATTGGTGGTGGTGATGGAGGCCAGTCAATTGGCTCGGGGCTGCCCTCCTGCAGTATGATTTCCTTTCGTCAGCTTTAAGTACCGCATGAAAGCGAATGGTGCCTTTAACTTGTGTTGTGATCACTTCAGTTGCCTGGGATTCCTGCTGTTGTGAATCCACAGCGGTCACAGTCGCCGCCTGTGATGTTGACACATCCCCATCTTGGGACTCGGACATCTCGACGTCCTGCGATTCTCGAGTTTCGGGCTGAACGACGCGAGGGTCCTCAGATGGGACCGCTGAGTTCTTTTTACGAGAACCCTTCTCTGGCTTTTCTGGGGCAGGGACCGCAGGGAGCCCGAACAGCGTCGTCTGCTTCGTGTTATCCTTCTTCGGTCCTAGTCCATTTGCGGCGCCTGTCATGTCATGCACCCCCGCACAAGATATTTAGCAATCGTTTTTTTTTGCGGCGCACAAACAACGGGGAGATGCGGCAGACCTTTCCATTTACCCGTTTCGGCGGCCTCGGCCTTGTCGAAGAAGCTCTCGCTCTTGTGCAACGACTTGTTGTTCGGGTTATCGCGCCCGAATGGGTTCCGCGAGCCATCCGATGCGCCGTTAGGCTTTTTTGCGAACGGGTTGGCCTCTGTAGGTAGGTGAATTAAGCCCTCGGGGGAGGACAAAGATGAAGATATATGTGAGACAATGCGCACTTGGTTTTGATGGCGGCCGAGCAGCGTATTCGTCGTCGAGCGCACGCCGCTTGACACTGTCCAATGGCGCGTTGTCATCATGAGCAACGCCATCGTCACTCAGTCTCTTCCGCTTGCTTTCACCACCTGTCGCTGCTGCTGCTGCTGCTGCTATTGGCAGCGCATAGTCGTCATTGCCATTCCCCACGTACGCATCGTCATCGTCATTTGGAAGCGGGGGCAAGCTTGGCGTTGCCCTTGCCAGTCCTGGCCGATGCACGGCCGCGGGCGGTCCAAACTGCTGGAACGGCTTGGACTGCCCGCCGCGCGGGACGTCCGCGGGTGGGAGACGCGGTGGGCGCACGGGGTCGTAGTCGCGCGCCCAGTGGCGCCGCTGGGTAGGTCTGTCGCGCGCGATGCGGTCGTCCTTGAGTGCCTGCATCTTCTCCTGCAAGCCGACGAGGCGGTAGAAACCGGCGACCTTCACTGCCATGTCGAACGAGGAGGTATGGTGCAGCATGCGCGTGAGCTCAAGCGCGCGCGGCAGCTTGTCGCTCTTGCACGCCGTCTGGATGAGCTGGACGAGCTCCTTGTCGAGCGCGAGCTCGCGTGATAGGATCTCGTCCGGGACGTCGTCATCACCACCAAGGGTGTCGCGAGTTATCTGGAGATGCATGGATTCTCGGGCGAAGCTGGTGGTGTTGTTGGTCACTTTTGGTTTCGGGAAAGGGGACGACCACACTCACTGTTCCTCCAGGGGTGCATCTTTGGGGTCTTTGCCACGGAAGGGTAGTCGCACGGGCAATTCCTGGATAAGGGGTCTCGGGAAAGCAGGGTATTCTTGTCGGCCCTTCAGGATGAGACACATGAAAGTGTCTTCACTGAGACCGACTGGCCAGTATGATTCATCCTTCCCTTGTCTCCGCTCGAGCTTGTCTGTGTCCAAAATGCGCAACCACGTCCCCCGGAGTGGGATCCTGAACCGCGGCATCAAGTACATGACACCGGCAGAGTCGTACACTGCTGGGGCCTAGATAACCGCCAGCGCTGAGTAGGAGAGCGCTATACAGACGACGAAGAACATACACCCTCTTCTGAGATGCCGATCCACCTTAATGTGTGGCCTTTCCGTATGGGAAGCTTGCGGTTCTGCAACACGCACATGTCTTCAAAGTCGTACAGTGTGCCCATCAAGTTTTGCGAGCCTGGAGTTCACCGTCAAGAACGTGCAAATACCGTGGTGGGGTTCATGTTCTCACCATCCATGGTCGTGGAACCATCACGCTGAACGACGAAAACCCATTCCGGCCCTGCCACCATACTGACGAAATCCCCGTCCAGCGCAACCGAGCACCGCTCGATGCCCGTGCCACTTAGGAAGGTCAGTTCGTTATCACTTGTTGCAACCACGACGTTGCCGTTCCCCTGCATGTCCCCGTCGGACAGCGTCCGCATTGATTTGGATGGCGTGGGGCCGCCAGCGGCCACGCCAAGTACGCGGACCTTGCCACCGAGCTCGTACGTCCACTCGCCTTGCGTCGCCCAATTGCCGTAAGGCTTGTATACGACGTGCGCTGAATGCTCGCTTTCAGGTTGACAGGCATAAACCGCACCGCGCGGTCCTGGGAGGAGTTAAGTTCGCCCATTTAAGCAGGACCCACACCTACCAAGTGCCGCAAGATCGTACTTGAAGTGATCGGTGAAGTGATATGCTTTCCGTGCAGAGCGATCATGAAACTCTACATTGACAATGTGGTGCGTGTCTTGATCTGTGACCTCTATGACTCCGATCATATTATAGGCTAGCGCAGGCACAAATTTAGTTTCAATTTGTTTCACGTCGACTCGACGTACCCAGATAACGCTTTCTGTTTTCCACCGGAGTAGAGCCTGGTTGGAAGGCTGGCTGCGCCTTCGTTACACTGACTGTGAAAGGAGTCAGGATAGATTACAGCGCCACGAAAACGTGATCATACCCATCTCCTTCACGAAGGCATTGCCCTCATCCCCCTGGGCGCCGGCATCGTCCTTCATTCCATCACCAACATCATCGAGTATCCAGTCCTCGTTCTCGAAATCGTTCACGTCGCCCAAGTCAATATCATTGTTCGCCTGTTGGTTCGACTTGTGGGGGGCGGCATCGTCGAAAAGCGTCGGGGTGGGCCCTCTTCGCAAGGGACGTGTCAACGCGGAGGTTGAAGTGGAAGCCACCGGACTTGGCGAGGAGGATGGAATTGGGTCAGACCAGCGGTAAAGGGAGCCAGAAAAATCGGTCCAGGCGAGAAGGTTTTTAGTTGGCGAAAAGGTTATTTGTGTTACAAATTCTGTGGTTGCATTTGGGAATCTGAAGGCCGAGGTCAGGTGAGGTCTATGGAAGACATCAATGGGCCCTACGAGAAAAGTAGCCTTCGTGTCTGGGTGGACCAAATGTGCACATCTTTGTTAGTGGATGAGGCCAGGTATACACCATTTGGAGACAGTGCGAGTGCATAAATTGTACCAGTCGATGAGCCGCTGCTGAAAGTCGATGACTTGGACCAGGAGTCACGAGTGATCGTGACAATATCTAATGTCGATACCCACTTCACAAGAGATCACCTGAGCAGCAAAGCATCACACACCATGAGTACGAGACGCCACGACGAAATATTGGCCAGATGGATGCCAGACAGCAGAGCAGTCATGAGCGAAGTCCCGTGAACTACACCAGATATCAGAAAATGCCAGAAATCTGAGTCTCCGATTGTCCACGTACTCCTTGTCCTTGATGGCCGGAATGATGCCCTCAAGGACTTTGACTTGTTTAGGTTCCTGCTGAGTAAGATCCCACACAATAATTTTCCCGTCTGCACAGCACGAAGTCTACAAATGATTGTCAGCGGGCAACATGCGTAGACCAAGGAGCGAACGGGGACGCACGAGGAAAGAGCCTGACGGCTCCCATGTCACTTTCCGTACGACATTATTGTGGCCATTTAGAATCGACATGTTGACGGTATCGTCGATGTCAATGACCTTGATAGTGGCCTCACTGATAGGATATAATGAAGATGAACTGGCTGGAGATGGGCCGGCAACTCACTCAGATGAGACCGCAATCCGCTTCCCTGCAGGGTCTACGGCAACGCAACGAATGCATGCCGCAGCAGAGCTGGTCACTACTGCCTCCATATCTGGGTCTCCAGCCTTATATTGTCGTACATCAGAGTCTTTGCTTCCGGAAAACCACGCGTTGTTCTGCTCGTGGGGTCAACGCAATACGAGAGAGAAGCAGGGCAAGCGTACGCTTGCAGCCAGTGTCATAATAGACTCCCCAGCCTCGATTGCAGTGGGAGGTTCCTGGTCCTCTCCCTCCTCTGTCTTCCATAGTCGAACGATACAATCGTCGCCACCTGTATAACAGAGACTGTACAAGTGTTTGGCAGGGAAGGATAGAGCAAGACGCAGCATGACTCACGCTCCATCCCTAGAGAATGTAAGGGCTGTGTAACCAGGAGAATGAGCTAAATTGATCGCAGCCTTGACGTTGGACATTGTGCCCTTGAGGCGTACGCGACTGCGATTCGCGATTTAGTGGACGCGTCCTGAACACGTTACGTCACAGTCACTATATGTCACAATTTCATAGTCACAGGTCACAAATTGTTTTACTGGAAACAAAGTACTACCTAGAAAGTTTCTATGGCTTTAAAGGTCACCTCCTATTACTTATAGGGTTGTCCTTGCGATGAATCAAAGTAAATTGACCGGAACCAAATCGTGAGAAAAGGTTCCGGGGTGTTGAGCCCGAAAAGGAAACCTAGGGCAGGTTGAAAAATGGGCCAGGGTCAGGAATGGTCGCCTCGTTGCATAAAGATTAAAAGCAATCAACCTTCTCCCGAATCCCGATATCTCAACTCGGCCATATTCCAGCGATCGTAACCTGTCTCTTTGATACTCACACTCCACCATGATGTCTGCTCCTTCACAGGAGGTCTTGGGCTCCCTGCTTTTGCGTTCCAGCACTCCAGGTTCGTGCTTTACTTGAGTTGGGCCGAATACAAACACGCATGTACTAAAACATTCTGTTTCTATACATCGCAGCTCCTGAGGAAAAGGGTATGTTGTGCTCGTCTTATTAATTGTCCCACATTGAACGGTCTTCGGGAAGTGCTTGTGTTCCTCGAGCAATTGAAGTCCGAGGGTGCATCGTCCGCCAGATCCAGGTTTGAGGATGAACTTGGGACTCATATCAATGGCGATGGGCAGGATGACATAGCCTCCGATGTGCAAGAGGGTGCACAGTCGACTGTTGGTTCACTGGTCCAACGCAATGGCGTTGTGCGTCCTCTCTTCCCCTCTTCTACTGAGCACTGACTTGGAGTGATACCTCACTCCACCAATACATCAGCGTGAGCCCGGGCCGGACGATGAGCCTGGTCCCCACTACGAGTCTTACGGATCATCGTGGGGTAATTTTGGTCCAATGCCTCCGGACAGCGCTTTCGGCGAGGTATGTCTGGCACTGTGTAATCAACGACGAGCCTGTAAATGATATCGTTTAGCCTCTTCATGCCGCAGGTGTTCCGCTCCCTACTTCCGTCGCTTCTCCGTCCGCAAAGGCCCGGACTTCCCGCACCGGGTCCCGTGCTTCTGCCTCTCAAAAGGCACCTTCAATGATCTCCCGTACACAAAAGGAAGTTGCCGCTCTCGAGGGTACTGCCATGGTCAGTGAGCCCCATGTTTCCTGGAAACCGTTTATTGATACACAGACGGTTCGCCCTTGAAAAAGTCCCCTAAACCCAGCACCCAAGCTGGTTTGAATGGTGACACACGATCTCCCCAGGCTCCCCCCCGCACTTTTTCCTCCCCTACACCTTCTGCTCACTCACGCGGAACCCAGAAGAGTCGCGTTACTGAGAAGCAATCAACTTTATACCCCCCCCTCCCCCCGAGTCAGACTCAGAGTAATATTGGCAGCGCATCGGCCGTCAAATATCACCGCACGTACTCACGTGCACCGTCATTGTCCCCGTCAGACTCACCCTCCCAGATGAAGGCACAGCGAAATGCTGTCAGATCCGTAGGGAAGGAACCGTCACTGCCCCCTGTCCCTCCTTCAGATGGCGATTCCCAGGTTGAGGGTGACCCCAAGCCAGCACACTCCCAACATGGTGGCGATGGTGCGTTGAGTCATCTGGGATTTTCAGCAGCTGAGCTGATGTAATATATTAAGCGCGTTCTCGCGCGGCTGGTCCTTCGATCCTCTCAAATGGGAATAACCGGTCGCAGCGACCCTTCTCTCCATACCGTAACGGGCCAACTCAGCAGGACCTCCTTCATGCAGCGATCCATGGCCTTAGTCTGGACATACCTGGCCATGCTAACGGTTCTTCGTCCAGGCAATCTCATGGCGGCACCTCTCGAGCCCTCTCCCCAGCTCCCGACGAACTCGATGAGGAAGAGACAAGGCTTGTAGAAACCGTGTTGAACCAAGGCAATAGGACCCCCCGTACATCATATGCAGCAACTTCCGCCCTTGATGAAACCCATCTCGGCCATTATCATGACATGAATTTATGTATTCTCCTTCACCAGTTGGATGACCCCGCTCAGCATGAGGTCGTGAAGAAGGCCGTCCGAAAAGCCGTCAAGACCCGGGTCAAGCAGCTTGGCATGAAATATGACAACGAGGTATGCCCCTTCCTTGAGCAGACATGCCGTCAGTGCATGCCTGGTAAACTAATATTACGTAAAGACAATCAAGCAGTATAGGAAGTCTTTCCATGACCATGACCCAAGCGTGCATTTGCGGCCCGACTATCAGCCTCCCCTTTTACCTGAGGTTCGTGGCATCAACCCCTTCTTCCGTTCTGCCATGTATGCCCGTTCATACCATTCCTCTCGTTATCAGGAGCCTCCAGAGTGGGCCAAGGAACTCCAACGTGGGGTATTTTTGCTCACCCAGAGAGTGGATAGTCTTGGGCCCAAGATCGACAGTATCAAGGTCCAACAGCAGGCTATGTCGCCTATAGACGAGCACAAATATTACGAGGATGCCCCTTCAGAGATGTATACCCAGACACCGTTGACGCAAACAGTCAACATTCAGACTCATCCAACAGGCACGGTCGGCGATGAGTCTATGTTCCAGCCCGCTACTGACATTCATATTGCGGAATCGACACACGGGCAAACTCTACCGGGCTCTGTACATCACCACGATGGATCGACTCATGGTCTCACAGAGCAAGAGGAGTACGAAGACGATGAAACCGAACATGGGCGTGGACACTATCCCCAGGCCTCGACTCAAGGCGATACGCAAAATCGTGGTCTCAGTGAATACACGGTTAATCGTGACTCGCCCGGCCAGCAATTCCTTGAAGAGGAACTGTATAAGCTTCGCGTTCGGACGGGACCTGGAAGCCAGTCTGGCAATACTCACAAGACATGGGAACTGGCCAGGGACAACGGAGATTACGAGGAAGACCCGGATGGGCCGGCCGCGGTTACCGAGTCGGGCATGCACGATATCCCGGACTCCAACCCTAGCGGATATGGAGACCGTAGGGCCTCCTCCCCTCCGCTTCCAGCCCTACCTTCTGACGATGGTGCTCGGGATGGGCCTGCAGGTCAGGTTTGGCCGCAGCAACAACCCGCGAGCGACTACAACAGCGAGCCGCCGCCGCTGCTTCCGTGGCAGCGCATCCACCAACGATTACTTAATTGGGCTATCGTTTGGCCTGTCTCTGAACTCGACACCGCACTCAACAGTACAACGCGCGGAAACCAGGTTGATGAGGTTGCGCTCAGCATCTGGTCAACACAAACATACAAGCGATACGTGCGCAGCAAAATGACAGACGGTCCGGGTGGACGAGTCGATCGCCTATTCGTACCCCCAAATATGGCAGATGCGATCAGCAACGCAGTCTTCAATGGACGTCATGGAGATGCTTCTGGGATGTTGCGAGAACTGTGGCATCCTTTCGGTCTGGAAGGCATGCCAAGGCTGTTGGTCGTTCTAGCCAAACACCGTTCCGATGCACATCATTGGGTAGTGCACCGGTCAGTATCCTTTCTACTACGCAGCAATACTCGGAGCACTGACCGCACCCAGCTTCTCTCTTCCGGAAGGTACCTTGACAACGTACGACTCGTACCCCGAGCGGTGTCTTCCAGATGGACGGGTGAGTGCCTCATCTGAGTCTGCGCCCCAGACGCCTGATGACGAGCTCTCTAACCCTGTCTGGTACCAGCCGCTCGGATGGTGGTTCGCTATCCGCATCGCGTGGCCGAACGCCATCTACCCCAGCCCCGACCACCTCATGCAGAAGATGGTGCGCTTGCACCGGCCGATGCAGCTCGGGATCGATAATTCGGTCGCCGCGGCCGGCATATGGCGCAACTTGCTCATGGGTTCGCGCGCCGAGCGCAGTCTGGACCTTGAGCGCCTGCGTGACCTTATCAACACCGAGGTCAAGAACCTGCGCCAGCGCAAGTCTATGGGCAAGCTGTCGATCAGCGCCCCACGACCGAATTGGGACGAGATATGACGGATTTAAGTTGTGATGTGTGCGTGTCGGTATCTCTATTGTAAGTTGTATTGGTCGTGCCCGCTTGGGTCGTGCTTGCTTGGATTTCTTGATCTTTCCTTTCGTTTTGCTTGTCTCCGTCGATGCTATACCTCCATCTAGCGGTTAAAGGCTTGCCGCAGATGCGTTCAGCTGCGCTTGTCGACTGTAGCCACCGAGACCGTTGTATTATTTTGCTGCAACTACGACTACTTGTTTGAATATACGATGTTTTCGCCGCTCCACACAATGGCTCTCCTAATCTTAGACGCAGGGAGAAGCGTCAGCATGATCAGAGCTTGAAGCTCTTTTTGACGCCGTGTTCGCTATGTCAGGTCAGCTTCGATGGAGAGCATCTATCATCTCCACGCAACGTACACGTTGTTCAGCCCAACCAAGAAATGACTTGCTGGCAAACCGGAGATTTCGCTGGCTCACAGCGCGCTGAGAACACCCATCAGGTCCTGCACGGACTGCTCAGAAAATTGCGCTGAGGGTCCAAGCCCAGCACCTCTTGGGACCGTCGTTGTACTTGGCGGAGGCAGCGCCGTCGTCGTCGTGGCGGTACCGTCGACGTCGAATAATTGTGCATTTGTTGTCTGCAAGCGGGGCAACACCAGCGCGAGGGTCCGAGGAGAGGCGAAAAGAAAATACGTATTAGGCGTACATGCACATATATTTAGACAAGTGACCGCAATCGGGCGTAAGAAGGAGAAGCTGCAGTGAAACGGATCGGTTGACACTCACCCCTGCGCTGCGCAAATCACGGAATTCTGCATCGAGAAAGTCTCGCGCTTGGATGGCCTGTTGATGCGAAAGTTTCTTCTGATCCTGAGACTTTTTGCGTGGTTTGCTAGAGCCTGGATTGCCGAACCAGGACCTTTTCTTCTTCGCATCCGCCGCTTTGGCGGCTGCGGCTGCTACACCATGTCCTGGGGCGTTCCGTGGGGCATGGGACTGGCTCGACGTGGGGTTATGCTTCCTATTGAGATTTTTCTTTGTTGAGGTCTTGGACATTGCGGTAAGGGCTAGACTGGTGACAGTAGTAGTAGCCCAGATATGTGTGAGCTTCCGGGGCTGAGATCGCTGAGAGATCAACGGAACGGTCGTGTCGTGCTTGCCATGTTCATTATTTTGCAAGGTCGAACGACAGTTCCTTGCAAAATAAAGAACTTGTATCAGACCTTCTACTCGGCAAATATTGTATATTAATTGTGGTCCCCCATCGGTTAGTGGGGAACGAAGTTTCGAACAAGGTATATTTACTTTGAATGTATATAATCGAAAGTGCTAATTTTCGGCAGACAAGAAACGGAATTAGTCTGCCAGTGATTGAACAGGGCGTCGTGTATCCCAACCCTTCCATGCATACACTAAGCGGGGCAGAACGTCACCGTGTAATCTGAATTGGCCGACGATGGGCAGGTCCAAAGTGCAGTCCCGCTGGATTCATCATATGCATATACGTAGGAGAGAGGGCAATTCGACTCTGTGTTACAATGTGTTAGGCAGTAGACTGCGCAGGGAAACCGGAATGACGCACTGAAGTAATCATAATACTGTACACCACTCGGCGGGCAGGTTTGAGCGGTATTGTGGCTACCCGTGCAGCAGTTTTGTGAGTTGTTGGGGTCGTCACCGGAGAGTTGAGCATTACAGGCGCTCTTGCACCCCACAGGGAACCCAGAAGAATCAAATGGACCCTGGAGTGCTTGGGGACCTGCACAAAATTTTGTGGTGAGGTAGAGCGACGGCCATACACAAGACGGCAGGGTTACTAACAATTCGGGCCAAGGTCAACAGGGCAGGATGCAAGTTGACAGCCTCCCGTGTTTGTGATAGTCATTGGCAAGTTGTACCCATCCACAACTGAGACTACGGAAGGGCATCAGCTAACTCAGAGAGAACACTTAGCTCGTCGCAGACCATCATAATAATCAAGTCCATTGGAGCCCAAGGTAAATTCTGCAAGGGTGGCCGGAGGGACTCCCTGAGAAATGTGAGTTTCACTAACGAGAGCTGGCGGTCGAATGGGTCGACTCACTGTGGCAGTACACACTAGTCCACCGTTGCAGCCTCCATCGAGACAGGAATTAGCGCCAGGATTGACAGAAAAATCACAGTTGCGGCGAGCCTTGGAGTATAATCCGGTCAGAAATCGACCCATGACGACCAAAAACTACGGCAGTACCCAAATACGGCCAGCAGTCCAGTTATCTGCAACGGCAAACGAAACCTCGGAATTGGAGGGAGCCTCCCATCTGTCACATATTCATCTGGGTGAGGCTAGCGATGTGGAAGCGAGTTCCAAGCTTACCCTGTAACCTGGCTAGGTATCGGGCCAACATTGGGAGCCGTAAAAAGCTGTCTCAATATGAGATATAGTACATCATGTCGCTCATGTACATATACTTACAGCGGGCCTGTAGGTAGTAAGGAAAAATCGCGATTGAGTAAAGCACAATATTTTCAGGACAGCAGCCTACCAAACTGTAAACGGGCACGAATTGCGTACGGTAATGGTGCGCCCCATTACGCTCGCGGGCAGGACAATGGTCCAAAGTATGGAGGTAGAAGAGAGTCTCATGGTGGCGGGGAAGGAATCACCCCCATGGGGCAGCTTTTTGTACTGCTCTGGATGGACGTCGAACGCCGGCAGCCCTTACCATGAGGAGTTAACTTTGTGGAGCGATTTAGAAAGTCATGAGGAGGTGGAGGGAAGTGGCCGTCTAATATCTGCACGCGGGGGAGCGTGGGAATGACCGAACCGAATAAACCGACGGGTCGGAGGTGCTCGGCGGCGGCGACCGACCGGACCGGACCGGCTGAAGGGGGTTGTGCGTTGGTTGGATGAGAGTTGAGCGGTGTGCTTACCTTACTGTCCCTACCAGTCTGCTTTGTGGATTGTAGCAGTGGGGGCCAGGCACTCCGGCTGTCCCACTTTCTAGGGTACTTTACGTTCCCCTTTCCATGTCATTGTCCCCTACAAACTCTTCAATTCCTAGTCCAGTCATCCCCTCCAAGCGACGCAGAGCACCATCGAGCCACGAAGCCTCGCAACCCCTGATGGACGAATCATCAACAGCCTCAGGCGTGGCTCCAGGTCACATCCCAAAGCGCGGTGCCCGGGCCTGTACCGCCTGTCGCAAAGGAAAGAACAGATGTGAAGGAGAGGTCAGTTGATTATCCGCCCGCGCCGTCCCCCGTCCCGCTCACCGCATCCACTGGCCCGTCTCTACCGCCGGCCCGGGATAAATATCAGTCTCCTTGTCGTCGATGTCAATTGAGCGGTCAGCCTTGTATCTTTGAAAAACCAGAGAAGAAAAATGGCCAGCTACTCTCCACGGCCAGCGTCGAGTGCGGTCACGTATCCCTCTCACCCGTCTTGCCTTTCTCACACTTTCCCTTCTTCTCTCTCCAAAGGCGTCTATCACGCCTCGAGGGCCAGTATGTGGTAAGTTCTATCCTTCCCCCTCTGCGCTCCTCTGTTTTACGTCCCCTACTAGGTCATGCAAAGTCAAATGATTGGTCTTCAGACTTCTCTGGACCGCATTCTTGCTGCCGTCACCCAACCCGGCGGTCCTGGTGTCATTCCTCCCGGGCCTCCCCTCTATCCTCCTCAGGCGATCCGTGACGGTCCCGGATATGTCACGAATGTATCTGGGACTCGCACTGGCCTCGATCCGCAGTATGATCCAGCCCTCATGCAAGACCAGCGTCCTCCTGCACAACGCACGTTCCCCCCTCTGCCAGGCTTCGCTCCACCGGTTGGTCAACGCTCCTCTCTTTAGCTCACACTCACATATACTTTAGCCCCCCAAGTATGGTACCTATGGGATTGGCCCCAGCACTGCCGCCTCCTCTGAGGATGAATCAGAGGAAGCCCTTCCCCGCTCGAGCATCAACGCACCCATCGAAGCTTTGCAAGGGCTTGCTAATGCAGCAGCAGAAGCTGCCGCTGCCCCTTCGTTTTCCGCGTCTCGGTTTGTGTGATTCGACAGTCGGTTGTGGACAAATCTTGACTATACCACAGGGCCAAGAAGCGGAAGAGGACTGAAGCCATTCCTCGCAATGCCTTTCCCCACGTAGTAGAGAAGGTGTGTTACTTTAGACCTATCATACCTCAGTATCCTTAACACCACATCGTAGGGACTAGTTTCTGATGTTGAAGCTAAGGAGCTATTTCATATGTGAGTCGATGCTTCTGTCCTCTTAGCGTGTGTCATAATCCCATCCAGTTTCTTCTCTGGTTGCCACCTCTTCATCCCCATCTTTGACGTCACGCATGACTCATATGAGGGTTTGATGGAGCGCTCTCCTTGGACCTTTGACGCCATCCTTGCTGTCGCTGGTAAAATTAAGAGCGGCAATAACCCACCGGCTCCGTCATTCTACAAGGCTTTGGAAGAGGCCCAGGGCATCGCTCGCTCTTCCCTCTTCGGCCCTGTTGTACGCAAGGAAGCTGTACAGGGTAAGTTCTCTCTCTGATGAACACAAGTGGGAAGATGCTTATAGGGTGTCCAGGGATGCTCCTCCTAGCCGCATGGAGTACGAATGGCTGGTTGCCAAGTGGTCATGCAATGCGCATGGCTCTCGATTTGGGCTTGCATCGCGCTCTCGAAAAGCTTGCAGATAGCAGCGAAACGAAACGCTCCAATGAAGAGGAGCGCGATCTTGTCGTCTCATCGCGTATTTGGTTGTGCCTTTATTGGTTTGATCATCAGTCAGTTTTCGTGTTTCATATATGGTACATGTGTACTGATGGTCCGCTAACACGCAGAATGAGTTTGGGAACTGGTAGGCCGATCGTGTTGAGAGACGAGAGCTCGATACGACATTGCCGCGCCCTACTCGGCCACCCAATGGCCTCAGGGACCGACATTCGGCTCGTCTCCCTTGTTGAACTCGTTGTTCAGAAGAGTAGGATTTGTTCCTCATCTTCTTCTGGCTTGTTAACCTGAATCATATCTTAAGCGCAAATTTACGAGACTTTAACGTCCATGAACGGACAAGTTAACCATAATACATTGGCTTTCATCCGTCGGGCAAGCGAAGCACTTGACAAATGGTGGCGCGATTGCGACGAGTTACACCGTTCGTCTCGATATTGTCTTGATTGTCTCATTGATACATCTGAGCCACAGGACAATCGATGGATGAAGATGCTTTACTTGTCAAGATTCTCGCCGGTGAGCTGCATTACGCTAAACTGTGGCTCGTCTGCGTCGCCCTTCGTGGCGTGTCCTGGGACAAAATGCCGTTTGAACAACGTGAACTTGCATTCCAAGCCAAGGATGCTGCCTCCAACTGCCTCGCCATCTTCCTTGGCTCTCAAGACTACCGCGCGGCTCTCCGCTACGCGGTGCATGACAACCTCGCGAACGCTGCATTCTCAGGGTTGTTCTTACTCAAGATGGCAAGCCTCTTCCCTACCGAGCTCGATCTCGGCGTTATAACCGGACAGGTGGAGCAACTCGCCCAGTTGCTCTCCGAAGTTGCTGCAGAACGGTGCGTCTGTATTTCTTTCTCGTTCTATCTCAATTCACAACCTGACAGGTATGCGTTGACATTGCGCGTGATGCTTGCCAACCTGCGACGCAAGATGGGCCTTGCGCATCCAGGTGGACCCGGCGATGCAATGGTGATCGGCGGTCAACCGCAAGGCCAGCCGTTCGCTGACCCGCACGCGCAGATGGCGCCTGCCCAGCAGCAACCCGCTCCGATCACGATGGAGGAGCTCGGGCTGCACTTCCCACAAGGCGCGCCCGCCCCGCCTCCCTTGCACCCGGCCGACATCCCCGTCTGGCTGCAGGAACAGAGCCTGACTGACCTCGGTTTGCCTGTGAATGGCTCTGACGGGATCTTCATGAACCTGAGCCGTGGCACCGGTTGGCCGGGCGAGTTCGCACCCATGCCCGAGGCGTGGTGACAGGCCTGGTTGGCCTCAATCTCTTTCCGCTTGTCTTGTAATAGTGAACCGGTTGATTTCTCTAACCTTTTCTTTTTCTCCCTTTGGCGATCGCGATGACCCCCCGCTTTCTCCTTCCTCTCCTCTCCCTCCTACTACCTGTGGCCAGCGAGTGGGGGTCACCTGTCTCATTTGTTGCCCACTCGCCTGCTTGTCCCCCGCCCTCGCTTAACCAAAACTCGTTCCTCCTCTCTCAGAAAATGTGTTTGTTAAAAGAAGCTTGTACCTGCATGTCGGTCTACCGTTCCATATGTCTGCATACAAGTAAACGATCCCCAATAGGTTATCCTAAGCCCTAAGAAAGATTGTGTTGGTTATTTCTTTTCTCGTTTCCGTTTTTGTTTCTTTTTTGTTCTACTTCTTGAACCGGAAATCAAATCTTGGAAATCTGATCCTCGCATGAGTTGGTGCGAGTTTCTCCACTTCCACTCCACGTTCCTCATCTATTTTGCGGCTGCGTAAAGCTGTGGGGAAGAGTGGTCGAGTCATAACCTTCTCGGCTCCGATGCCACACGTGATGATAGACGTGACAGATGTGACAGATCCTAATGTAGGTTGGCGTAATGACTCGATGACCGCCCTTGCCATGTGGCGTGGCCCCATGGACACGCGATGCACTTAGATGCAAGTGGTTCCGTCCGAGGAGGTACTGGACCAGACTTTGCTTCATTTGTTCTTTTTGAATTGTGCTTCGTATCAATACAAAGCGAGAGCGACGCTCCCAAGCCCCATCTCGTCACATACAAGTCTGATATCCGAGAGCACAACAGTAGCACCAGAGACGTAGAAATACATCGTGCCGACCGCTCACTCTTCGTCGCTTTCTTCCTGTTCCTGCAAAAACTATACGAAGGATCAGAGAGAGAGGCAAAAGACAAGAGACGCATGCTGTACATACCTTCACCAGGCCCTCCGTGGCCTTGACGAAGTGCTGGCGACCTTGCGGCTTTGAGCCCTTCTGGTGCCAATAGATGATTGCCTGATCAGATACGCAGTCCTTGTTGTACAAGACCTGTAATTCAGGACGTTCTGACGTCAGGATTCCATATGCCCAACATCTACGAGCCACGACGAACCTTCAAGATCTGTGGGAACGCCTTCATGATACGCGTATCCTCGTAACAGTACGTCTGCACCGTATTGATGAGGGCGACCTCCGTCTTGGGGCCTGTGCAGAATGGCTCGATAATGGGCGCGAAGCGCTACACGTACCAGCGGTCGAGATCAGCTTGGATATGGCACGCAGGTGGGGGGAAGGGTAGCGCACCGAGACTTCGCGCAAGGCAAGGCCTTCAATTTGGTCCGGGCGTGCGCTCCAGTCGACCTGAGCCATAAGGCCCTGCCAGAGGCTCGCAACGAGCTCGGCCTCGGGAAGCGGACGCTCCTCGACAACTGTACGAACAGCAGCAATGACCTGCACTTTCTCATAAGGCCCCGGGGGAAAAACAATTAAAATTTCAGGAGGGGATTGAAGACGCACATCAGAGGGTTGGTCCTCGCGATCTAGGGCGTCCTTGATGGACTTGGAGATGGCTTCCTTGATGATCGCGTTCTGCTTGCGCGTCCACCAATCCGCAACTTGTGGGAGGCCCGCCGAGCGGAAGTGCGAGTCAAGAATGGCGTCCGAGCGCCGGTTCGGCGGGAAGAAGGTGAGCAGGTCCTTGATCCCGCCTTTCTTGAGTGCGCCAGCGAGGTGGTCCATCGACGTCTCGGCAATGTAGGCACGCAGGATTGCTGTCAGGACATTCACAGAAATGTCTAATAGAGCCAAACGTTTCGGATAATTGTGAGTAACGGTGGCGTACGGTTAGTGGAGGAAGGCGTTATTACCATTCTTGACGAGGTGGTCCTTCGTCAGACTCTGCAGGCATGTGGCGCTCGCAAGGCCTCGGGCGAGAATGAGACCGATGGTGGCAGCAAACCTGTCCCTCTGCGTCTCCTCCCACCTGTTGACGTACTGCAGGAGCGTCGGGAGTGAATTGTCCTCGAGAGGCTTTTGGAGGTATTTGTATCTTTATAATACCCGACATTACAGAGGCGTAAGCGAACAATTTTCTGAAATTGTGGTCGAGGATCGTTGTTCACCTCCTGATAAGCTTGTTGAGGACCTCGACAAACTTCTTTATCTCATCGGGCTCGGCGGCGGCCTTGATCTGAAAGAGGGAGAAGGGCGATGTGGGTCCCTCTGCGTCGAGGTACAGGCCGCCGGGCTGGAGGAGCCCGCCGACGATGAGAATGTCGAAGAGGGCGTCCGCATATTTGAGGAATTCCAACGTAGATCCCGCTTGGATGAGTTTGTTCGCGACAGCGTCGTAGTCTCCTGGGGGGATGGCTTCAAGGTGCTTGTACACCTGATCTTTGAATACTACCAAAGCGCGAGATCGGTATCCATGGTCAGTGAGATCGTACTCGCGACGTTGTCTTGGAGAGAGAAACCAAAAGAAAAAGGAAAATCGAGACAGAGGGTGGGAAGCGCCGCAGCCGCCGTGGACCAAGTGTGTCGTCACTTACCTGTGGGCTCGTGTTTCGCATGCGCTTTTACTGCGCCTTTTCTAGCTTTGATTCTTACGCCCTGGAGCGAAGGCTTGGTAGCGGATTGTTGCTGAGACATCCACAGATTTCGAATCAAAATTCGAAAAAGGCGGACTCAATCCGAGGGGGTGTGTATGAGAGGAGATTCTACGTGCCTTTCCCAAGAGCTACCACAGCCCCTCCTTCCCCTTTTGGACTCTTAATGTATCAATCGGCTTTGACGACGACAAATGTCCTGGTTTCTTGCCATGTCGCAAGGGGCAGCCATTGACGATCCCTTTATGCCGCTATGGAGACAAATGCGGGGCCCATGTATTAGCTACGGTACCTGCTTTTTCAGAGCAGGACTTTACAGCGTCTGATCCCAACCCTAAAGATCAACGACTTGAGAAATGACAGGTCCAGGATTCCCATCTCCCGCTTTACCCCCCAACAACAACAAACGTGGTACAGCTCCCACTCTGGGCAACGGGCTCTGCTAAAAGGGCTCTCCGCATCCATTCATCTCCACCTCTAAAATAATTTTTTTCTTGCGATGCATCATTACACGGCGCAGGGGGTTACTCAGATACCCGGCCTTGCGACCCCACCCTCTTCTTTCACCCTTCTTCATCAAAAAAAGAGAACGTCGGGTGCTTCCCCTTTAGATCAGATCCGGATTAAATTTCGATCGCGTTTTAAACTTGTCTGGCGCGCTTCACTTCCCCGCCCCGCGTGCTGACTCGATTCTCTTACTTTACACATCGCCGAACAGAACGAGGGGATGATGTCAGCGCCGCCCGTCCCCTTTTATGTCCAGTCAATCCAGTCCAGACTCCCGAGGAACCTCCGACAGCCTCCGACAACTTGGCAAAGCCTACTCGTGACGAATCAAAGAGAAGATAACAAATTGAATTGATGGATGAAGGGAGCGGCCAAATTCGAGCGCATGACGTTCACTCATGACACCCCCGGAAATCTAGTTACCCCACCGTTTACGTGCTTGGGACCGCGGAGGGGCGGTATCCACAAGCATCTGATGAATGAGAGCCTGATCTGAGCGACAAGTTGAAATACACGTAACGAGGGTACGACAGCGTGCGTGCGGGTTTATGCCTACACTGCTTTGAGAAAATCATGATAGCATCAAGGTCCTGGGGCTATCGCCCCTTGCAGCTGTGAAGGCCGTAACGGCGTCCAGCCACCAACAACGGGTCATATCAGTGCCTCGTAAGCTTCTTTCCTACTCACAGATAACGTTGTGGGGATATGACATTGCGCCAACGCCCATTTGAGGTTGGTGCGCTCCTCCGCTTCAACTGATCCTAGTATCACGCGGGCAATCATGAAGCAAACCCAAAGAATAATACATCGCATGTGATGCATGACACCTCTGACAACTTATGGATGTGCGAAAAAACAAGGGCAAGCCGCTAAAAAAAGTCCGTCATATACCATAGAACCCTCCCGACCTTGAACAGCGCACGTCGCAAAACGACGTGCGCAGTTATGCCACTCAAACCTCTATGTATGTATTGTACAAAAATACAAGCGCGAACGCACGCCAGACACAAGAAGAAAACAGAGAAAGAGAAATAGATACGGACAGCCGGAAGCCAAGAGCGAATAGGTTAGTCGAGAGACAAAAAAGTCAGTATTGCGCAGGTAGAGAGTCTGCATCACCTCGGACCCAACCAGAGCCGGGTCCAGTTGCGTTCCAGGCAAATCCACTCCACGCCCGCGAGATCCCGCCCTCGCCTGCGTACGCATACGCAAGCGCCGGCACGACTACAGGTATGGTTTCTTTCAGGCCATCGGGATCAGGCACATGGTCGACAAAAGTCATTTGAACGGTCCGCTCCTCATTGAGGCTGTCGGAAGACCCATCCGTGGTGGTTGGGGAAACACTGAGAGTCGGCGTCGGTGAATATTCAAATGCTGTAGCCTCGGGCGTAGGCATCCATGGACCTTGTATTTTTGTCGACGTAGAGGTGGCAGGATTCCCATGCATTGTTGCCATACTCGACAACGAGAAGGCATGCGCGGGTTGTGTGCTGCAACGCCGTACGTCCGATGGCGCAGTAGAACCATTGCTAGCACGACTAGTGAATAATTCGCCCGCACTTTGGCTACGCGACAGCACGCCGTAAGCCGGCATCTTGCCAACCCAGAGCCTCCATTCAAGCGCCTCTCCGAGAGCGCGTTCGCAACGGCCAATCTCCCGTGCAGGAAGACCAGCAAGTTTTGCCCACGCGCGGTTCGAGTAGCATTTATCCTGCATAAATTTAGACGCTAGAATCAAAGAAGCCAGAAAGGCCCGACGGGGACACAACAGCGGTGATGGGAGGGGAGGGAGAGAGGGGAGGTCCTCGGACAGCGTGCGCGACTTGTTCTCGACTTCACACCGAGCCGCAACATCAGGCATCACGAGTAGTGTGTCATCCAGCATTCGGACAGTTGGCGGTGCTTCGTCCCATTGGGTCTCCGAGCTAGCAAAGTGCACTGGGTCGATGATTTCATCAATGTCAACCTCGTTGGGAGACTCTTGTAAGCACGGGTCATCCGTGGAAACGACTCGAGCGCCCTGATCTACCTCGCCACGAATCCCTTCTCCGCTTTGCTCTTGCTGGACGAGTTCTGGGACCTTCGAACGGAGGGCCTCGATATAACAAAGGGCTGTCTGCAGTACGCTGCACGATGTTCGTGAACGCCGCAAAACCTCGTGAACGAATGACTTGAGCGGAGCGGCATTACCTCGGGCCTGCTCAGGAGAAGAAAGGTCAACGTGGGTGGCGGCACGAGATAGGCTACGAGGCGCTATAGAAACGTGAGGAGGTGCTGTACTTGGTAGATAGGGAGGTGTGATGGGCGGCGAGGGAAGTTGTTGTGCGAGAGTGTTGATGACATTGGAATTAGACGATCCATTAAGGGAGAGGATATTGTTATGCGAGATTGGAAGCATCGTCGAACCTGATTGGATCAAGAAAACTGTGGGGATATCGTGCGGACTCCAAATTTCACACAGAGACCTGACGGCAGCATCTAAGGTGGAGAGAGTGCGCGTCTGAGTAAACGAAGCCTCCGGAGCAGGCGCTAGTGCCAGGTTGCGGGGAAATGGCTCAGTGCACTCACCGACGAGACCAGTGACATACTTATGTTTATGTACATCGCGAATATCCTTCGAGGGCTGCGAGAGAATGTGACTACTTGACCGAGTAGGAGGGAGGGGTTTTGAGAGATCTGATTCGCATATTGAGCTGTGAAGAGCTGGGGCGGGTGTTGATACAGTTGATGACGATGCAGGGGTATGCAAGCAGGCGCTCGACGGCGTCCGTAGAGAAGGAGGTTGGATAGAGGCATAGGGCTGCCACCGGGCTCGAGTGCGTGACGCACTGGGCCCACGGTGGGTAAGCGAATGGGAAACGACTTGCATACTGAGTGGTGGCGTTCAAGTAAGAGTGGTGAGTGGATATACGAGGCAGAGAAGTGGAGAGAGACGGGCGGAGAGGCGTGAGTGGACTTATTTAAGCGAGGCTACCATAGGTTACGGGTGAATCGACGTTGTTGTCAGAGGGGACAGAACCAGAAATGGAATCGATGACGGCAAGGCTGGGTTTGGGTGGCAGGACGAGTCGTATTGAGGGTGATGCAAACATTTTGACCACGAAGGATCAGAGGAGGATGGCCAGCCTACAGCGAGGCTGAGCTACCCGCGCTGACCGATGATCTGGCCCTTGAGTAACAAGAGCCGAAGGAAGAAAAATGAAAGGGAGTCAAAACCGGGGGGAAAAAGTAGCGAGGAGTCAAAGATTGGCACGGGAGAGGGGGAGAAGAGGTAAGGGGGCGGGTTGTTTATAGGGGGCGTTACAGTGAACTGAGCCTGGAAACCCCTTCTAAGTACTGTTGCAGGCGATACGGTGGAGTCACTCATTCGAACAACGTCACAGTATGTGACATGTCACGAAAACACAAGAGGAATAACTCCGTGATCGAATCGGGGAATCCCATCCTTGGCCATGCGATGCCGACATTCGCTTGCGCTTGCTTTTTGTGTTGTGTTTGTTTACCCCTCCCACTTCGCTTCGGACCCGGCTTCAAGGTAAATTTGATAGTGGCGTCCTTCCTCGTGATTAGTGCGTTTTTCTCTCGAATAGCCTCGCCTTGTCTCCACTCTCGCTCTCGCCCTCTGGTGGAGCCACCCGTCCCTCAGTACCAACACAGCCCCGTGGGCCACAACCCAGTCTTGTGCCACCTCGATCTTTGGGCCCCATATTCAACTGCCTTCTCAGGCTGTGATCCGTATACAGCCTTTTCCCTGAGCTCCCGTCCTTGACTCCCATTTTCCCTTACCCGCGACACGCTCGCTACTGTCTCAGAACCACTGCCACGGTGCCTTCAGTTTGATTCGTGGCCTGCTGTCTCCTACATTCCATCGAAGCATTGTGGCGTTTCTTCTCTTGATCCTTGCTTAAGCCATGACTCTGAGTTTCCGAGTCCGTGTGTTACATGCTCCGTCCGGACTCATTCAGACAGCATCTCATCGGAACTCAGACTGAAGTGTTGACTGTCCTACCGTACACGAATTTGTTCGCACGCTATGTGAATTTGGCTCCATAGGATAACAAAATAGATTCGTGTTCATGACCTGGCGTTGATCAAGTTCTAGAGTTCCCACTGCACGCTCGGAAGCCAGGTGGATACTGTACTTTGGAGTCAATATTTACTAGCCTAGCCAGCAGCGCCCAGAACGCATGTCCCCGAGCCAAACGTACTAATTTGTAAGATTTAGCGCAAAAACGTCACGGGTGACCACAATCCTTCCACTTTATGACACAGCAGAACTTCCTCGTGATACCCTCCCGCTTGGGTGTCAGTGTCAGACAGAATAGTGTCTTCATTCTTATGACAACACGTGCGTCCGCGTGGTCCCCTGAGTCAGTGGGCTTGACCCTAGCCCCGTTTTAACTGGTTCATTGTGATGACGCGGATCTATTGTGTCACGGGGCTTGCAAGCAGTATCAATATTTGGGCACATCCCTGCGTTGGATGAAACTTATGTATGTTGGCCCATGACGTGTACATTCTTTGCGGAACACTGCGAGGAGATAATACACCGCTCTTGGTGTGCTGTGCATTGGCAATCACACAGTTGCCCATCTGACGATCGTATTCAACCAAATCACCTCGATCACCAAGTCATTGCCATCAGTCATGTCGGTCCCCATTTGCATTGATCGCAACCCCGAGAAAAAAAGACGGCCGGCAAGTCATGCGGGTGTCATTCGTGAGGCATTGAGACGATTAAGAAACCACTCATTCCTAGGCAATTCCGGTAACTTTCCCTGTCACCACCCTTCACCGTTATCCAATTCTCGGCGCTAGGAATAGCAGAGATACAGCGTGGCGGAGAAAGAAAACTCACCGCACGATGGAGGTGCCATGTGGCGGTGACACGGCGGACACCTGCTGTTGTACTTGGGCGCTTCGACCCGACGACCCGCCGTTGTCGAACAGTTGGATTTTGATCATCACACAACTATCAAGGGCCTGTTCCCGCCAACTATGGGCCTCGAGCCTTCAGATTCTTGCCGCCGCTCGTCATGAAAGGGCAAGGGCACGGTCGCGTGATGGCAACTCAGGACTCTGATTCGGGGGTACTGTCGCAAGTAATACCAACGGTACTTGAATTCGGCCGATTCTTTTGCCCGAGCAATCCGAAAATTTCAGCCACGAAAGCCGATTCGGGCTTTCTGAGCCCTTCTTCAGGCGCCCAATTCCAGCACTTTTACCCAAAAAAGGGTTTTTCACTTTACTCATCAATCAAACTCGATTTGACTCATTCCCCACCCCAGATAAATGATCTGAGCGAGAAGTCGTAATTCTACCGCCAACTCTCGTCACCCGCGCCGATGACGTAGGCGCCCACTTTTGCCATTGGTTGTCAAGACACACTTGGCAGGATACAGCCCTCATGCGGGAGAGCGCAGCAAACTCTTGTTCGTTATTTCCATATCGGCATTTGCGTACGGGTTATTGACCACGGCCTGATCTCCCCCGTCAACAGCCCTCGCTGCGACTTTGGCGCGGTGATCGAATTGTCGGCTATTAGTATAACTACCTCGCGTCGTACAGCACTTGATCCCAAAGCAGAGCTGCTGGTCATCCGCGACGTCCCATGGGGGGTAACTTGCGTCTTTCGGATCCCATTCTTGTTCTTTCTCGTTGCACTAACAAGTACCAGAGGCTCGGAGTCGATCTATAAACGATCAAACCCTGAATTTGTCATCTTGTAAAATGAATCTTGACAGCTATCTAGGACACTCCACTCGCTCCAATCCCTTGAACTTCGTGTGGTAGATGTGGTTGACCAGATTACCGCCCATGTGGGCGCAGGGGTGTTAGTTGTAAGGCCGAGGGAACCCAGTGGGAAGATTGCACGCCAGGGACAGACTTTGGCCGGCAAAAACGTGTCGCCGGAGTTCGTCCTGTCGCAGGTTTTTTCATTTCATTTCATTTTATTCTATTTTATATTCAATGTTCAGAGCGTCCATTCCGCGGCACTCAGCTCACCGGAGCTCATCTCCAACCGGCCTGTCGGCCTTGGCGGTGGGAGTGTATGTGTTCATCAAGCTGAGTCAAACTAAGTTGGAGCGCTCAAGTGCGATATTGCTCCTGACCGACATTCCCTCGTGCTTAAAAACCATGGGAGAAACTGCAAGCGAGTGCGGTACAATACCTCTCCGCGTGGGCCGATCATGCATAATCTCACTCGGCGAGGGCGTCATAGTTGTATGTATGCTGCTCTGAGGAATGCGAATAAAGTGGGCCTCAGCCGGGGTACTTTTGCGGATATGAAACCCACCGAAGGTAGTGTAGGTCATCGTTCATGTATTGCGTGCGAGGGGATGTGGAGTGACAGCGCCGCAAACGCACGTATGCTATTTCCGCGGGCCATAGCCAAAGGTCGAGGCGTACTGCCTGCGACGAGTCATAAACCTCCCCTTTTCCGCCATACGAGGATATTATGAGTGGGTAAAGGGTTTTATCGTGAGAACCGAGCACCCGGGTGGTGCTTTGCATGGACGAAGCATCAGAGAGGAGTTTGGTTGTCCCCCGTTGTCTGCTGCGGAGGCGGTTGTAGTAAGGCGTGGCTGTCCCTACATCACCAAAGTAGGCTAGTTGCTGTAGACGTGGCATGGATGCTTTGGCCTTGTTAATCTGGTGAGGTTCAAGTACTGTACTGCGTCGTTGTTCGCATTAACGACTTCTTGAAACGGTTCGCGTAGTTTTTTTAAATCCAGGTCCGAATTTGGAGGCACGCAACCGCTTCTCGGCGCTCACGTAACGCGCCGATCAGAATGGCTTCGGGTATTCACACCTACTATACACCCCACCCATGACGCTAATTACTAGCTGTGATCTGGCCAAACATCCAAAGTCCTCGATGGCCTGGTGGTGGAAGGGGGATACAGTACAAAGGAGATTTCTCTCTTCCACAGAGCCCCGGACTTTGATTGTTGTTGGTGACAGGCACCTAACTGTCAACCGATTTTATATGGTCCTAGGACGTCATTTACCCCCAATCCATTCACCCGCCCCTGAAACTAAATACGGGTAGGCGAGGTGTTGAAGAACTCTGTATTGCTGAGAACGGTCTCTACGGACCTCAACGGATGAACGAGCAACCAAGGCAGAGCTGGGTCCGCGGGAAAAGACTCGGAGGACATTAAAAAAGCACTCAATCACTGGGAGCTATGTGATCAAGAGAGATCACAAAGCAGCCTGCTACATGTCGCATCTCACTTAAGATCCCCTCAGCTTGTGTACACATGCTTCGAAGAGACCGTACAAGGATCACGGGCGGTTTGACGGGATTGTATTCCACAAAATTCATCCCGCCGCGTTCTTCTAGTCCCCTCTGACATCTAGGCTGTCGGCTAAGGCATCTTCTTACGTTTCTTTAACGCCCATTGGTCCTTTTATCACACGCAGCAGACCTTTCCCTCTCTCGCGCATCTTGTCTTTCACCAAGGTTGAACTCGACCACCCACACTCGTTTCTCCCCTCACTCCTTAGCCTCCCATGAAGCTTTCTTTTGCGTTCGTCGCCCTCTCTCTCGCGCTTTCTACCGCCACCGCCGTTGGAGCATCCTCGTTGCATGACGATCCTCTTCTCGGGCGTGGCAACCACCCCGCGCAGAATTCGCGTTCGAACACCAAGTCAGCGCCCCACGGCGTAATCCAACCCGCCAACCATGGTCAATGCAACCCCATTGGCGCGACGTGTATGTACTACGAATAGGCTTATCGTCCTGCCGCTGACAAGTCTTGTTGTTTTGTTTGCAGCTCAAGTCACGGCGGTGAGTGGCCCTAATGGCCACATCGACTGGTTGAATTGCGGCCTCCATGGTGCCGGTTGGTCGCCGGCTTCCGTTCGGATTAACGAGCTTGTAGTCGTCCCGCTGGACAGCGCAAGGCATACAACATTCGCCCCTTGCAGTGACCAAGCCATTGCTACTTTCAAAAAGTACGGAAAGAAATACGGAAGTGCGTCTTCTGAATGCTGTGACCTGGGGCCACTTTGGTTGATTACTATGGCGGTTAGTCCCTGATATTTTACTCGCATCATTTGCGATGCAGGAAAGCAGTTGCACCCCGAATGCCGTCGGTGGTGCTGGTGAGCAAGGTCTCATGCAGATTACCCCGGAGAAGTGCAAAAACGCCCCCAATCACAACTGCCAGGACATCGTAAGTATTTTTTGCGCACGAGTTTGCGAGCAATCTTGTTCATTATTCATTGTCCTCCAGGACTACAATATCGGGACCGCAGCTAAGTACTTTGCTGATCTCTTGGACCAAAATTGCGGGGATGTAATTGCTACTATTGGGGGATATAATGGCTGGAAACTCGGCATGACCCAGGTAGGTGATGAGTCTTTAATGGAAAGTATCCACCTGACGCGTTTTGGACTAGGGTGATGCTACGCGCATAGCGAAGCAGTGTTGCAGATGCCAAAACAACCTCGACTAGCAAGTCTTTTCTTGCGTGCTCCGCGTGACAGCGTTTCTTATACCTATTTCTAGCGTTCACCAATTCCTCAATGGCTGGATGCAGGGAATAAATGCCTACCAAAAGGGTCTCGGCAAGTATCACAATGTTGACCATTGTCATTAGACACTGTGTTTCACCCTTGTCTTTGGATCTGTCGTTTTCATTCGGACTTTGTTCTACGGTTTTATTATCGAGAATTTAATGGAGAATTTTTTGTGTGTGTTTGGCCGGACCGGCGGGAGAAAAGGGCAGAGTCGGTACAAAAAGGCAAGCACCAACGGAGGAGTGTTCATTAATCATAAGCATGAGAGATTCGTCACACTCCTTTCCAGCTCTTTCTTCTACACCGCTTTCCTCGGCAGTACCCTCCCCCGCCCTATCAACCCTGAGTTTGGTCGATCCAAAGGAAGTTACAGAGAACGACAGGCAGGAAGCTGCGCAATTCAAGGCAGATGCCAATAAAGCCTTCATCTGTACGCTTACCAGATCTAACCGTATCGGTTGCCCACTAATCCTTCCTCTACCTTGCCCGAAAAAAGCCCGCGACTTTGTGCGAGCCGCGCAGTTGTACTCCGAGGCGATATCGCGCAATCCCAGCGATGCGACACTGTTCTGCAATCGCGCGTATACCCGCATCAAGCTCGAGGAGCACGGATATGCTCTGCATGATGCCTGTGAGCATCGGAACTACACTTCCCCCCTCCCCTTTCCCGTCTACGAGAAGCTGAGTTGCTTGCCTGTCTGCCTGTTGCAGCACGCGCAATAGAACTCAACCCTAAATATGCGAAAGCACACTACCGGTGCGCACCGTCCACCCTGATGTGCGGGGGCGGATGGTTCTTAGCTGAACTTGCGATTCTTTTGCAAAACGCAGCCGCGCGATGTGCCATCTGCAGATTCTCAAGCCGCAGCTGGCCGTCGCTGATCTGAAGAAGGTGGTTGCTCTCGAGCCGCAAAATGCGCAGGTCCGCAAGGAGCTCGAGTCGACGCAGAAGCTCGTGCGCAAGATCGAGTTTGAGAAGGCGATCGAGGTGGAAGATGAGAAGAGCGCGGCGGAGAGATGCTTGGAGATCATTGCCGAAGGTGCGCTATGAACCGCCGTTGAGGTCGTCCCCGGCTCGACCTCAGACCCCGGGATAAAGGTGCCTGCGAGGTGGAGAAAACCTACGATGGCCCGAAACTTGAGACGACGGACGACGGAAAATACAGGATCACGATAGAGTTCATTCGATCTATAATTCAATGGTTTAAAGATGGGAAGACGCTCCCTCGACGGTACGCATGGGCGATCATACTCGGAGCACACGATCACTTTGTAAAGGAGGAAAGCCTTGTGGACGTTAAGATAGAGAACGACGTCACCATCGATGTGATTGGGGACGTCCATGGTGCCATTATCTACTCCGCTCGAGGAGATCCAAGGCTGACAGTTTTGCAGGACAATTTTACGATGTGCTACATCTGTTGACATTAACCGGGGAGCCATCTTCGAACCACATCCTGCTTATGAATGGCGATCTTGTCGATCGTGGCTCATGGTCGGTGGAGGTTATCCTGACCGCTTTTGCATTCAAATGTCAGGGAACTTTGTCTTCACTGGCCCGATAAGTTCTTGATAGCCGTTGACCGTAGGGCTATACCCCAAGAACATGTTTATCAATCGTGGAAATCACGAAGCCAAGGAGATGAACCGGACATACGGGTTCGAGGGTGAGGCGAAACAAAAACATGGAGAGCAGACGTACAAGGTATGTCCTGCCTGTCCCGAGACCGTTAAAACACCCTTCTCAGTTTGCGTCCCTTCTCCAGCTCTTCGCCCATGTTTTTACGACTCGTAAGTTTTATATCAGCTATGTTACCTGGGCACCGCTCACGGCGAGCCCAGTACCTCTTGCGACCCTTGTCAGCACGACGCGCTCTCCTGCCAAAAAAGACGATGTGATACTCTCTCCTAACGGTTTCAAGCGGTACTTTGTAGCACATGGCGGTCTCTTCAGCAAGGACGGCATAACCCTCGACGAGATCCGCCAAATAAAGCGAATAGGTCGTCAGCCGGGGACGGAAGGGTTGATTTGTACGTCTCCGCTCGTATTCATGACGTCGCACGATTCCACTCACTTGCATCCACAGGCGAGGTTCGTGATTCAAACTTTTCACTGCTGGAAGTCGATTGTTAAGTATTACCGCAGCTCCTCTGGACGGACCCGCAGGAATCGCCCGGATGGGGACCAAGTAAACGTGTAAGTCAGCTTTAACATGGAGAAAGAAAGACACTGACATGAAATCAGGGTGTCGGTATCGCATTTGGACCAGACGTGACCCGGCGGTGGTGCGAACTGAACGGAGTGACTGGTATCCTGCGTAGTCACGAGGTCCGACAAGGTACGAAGTTCAATGTTTCCCAAGACTATGCCAACAGCTCACTTTATCTAGATGGCTATGCCGTTGAGCACAACGGCCTATGTACAACGGTATCCCGACGGCTTTTCGGCTCTGATGTTCTCTTCTCACACGGTTTTAGGTATTCTCTGCTCCCAATTATGTTGATCAAGGAGGAAACAAAGCAGCCTTCGTGTGTTCATTCGTCTGCCTTACCCATCGTGATGCATATATAACCTTTACTATCTCACAGATCCGTATAGACGCCGAAGGCACGCAGGAGTACATTCAATTCGAAGCGCAACCACATCCGAACGTTCGCCCAATGGCGTACCAGATGGGTGGGCTGGCTAGCCTTATGATGTAGGATGTTATGGTAGCTGGGATCGCCGCGATCGGCGATGCGCGCACGACCGTCGCTAAAACCTAGTGCATCTCTCCTTGCTGCATATAGCTAGGTCTTATCAGTCGACAGGGCGACAGTTGGATACATCTTCTACCATGGTGCTATTGTTTTTCCTTTTGTCTGTTTTGAACGTTGGTCCGTCACATGAAACAAGATCAACCCACTAGATCACTCAGCTGAATGAGCGCCTTCATTTATCCAACGGCGCTATGCCTTTTGTTGGAACAAGGAAACCTTCCACAATACTCTTGTTTTGGCCTCAACTCGTTTGCAAAATCATACCCAAACCGAGAGACGACCTGCGGAATGCGTCCTAGGCCTGGATCTTGTTACGAATCGGACCTAGTCAGTGAGTAGGAGACGTCGCCCTAAGCACTTTTACTCCCACCTCCTCTCATACGGGACCAAATTTTCGCCCAGTGCGGTGAATTTTTTGATTACGAAACACAGCGCGCAAGTGATTCTATGTCTAATATTCCATCAACAATTAACGGTAATATCATGATGATGACCTTTTCCCAAATCTTCATTGCGACGGACGGACGTGAGCGACTTTCAACAGCCGGACTGCGTATTCCCCTCATTACAATACGTGGACCCGTTCCACTCCGAGTCTGTGGGCTGCATGATTCGAAAATTGAGGGTCGGCATCGCTGGCGTCGTGCTATTCGCCGTGACCAAGGGTCGAGAGCGAGCAGGACCATATGAGTCCTTCTGTATATGATGCAAAAAGAAGTCGATCACCAGCACGATTCGAACCAGCACTTTCAAGGTGCAGATTTCTTGTCTGCCTTCTCAGAGGAACAGTGTTACCAACCACTTGGCTATGGTGTCTTGTGCATAGTTGAGAGGGGATATACTATATTCAAGCCTCGGTGGACTTCGAACACCTTATCTCGAGCATTCCTGTGGTTGATTTATTTAACAGGAGAGTCACAATCAATAAGTTCCTTCCGTTGACAACCACAGAGCGCACAGAGCGGTTATACTGTCACGAGCCCTCGAGCTTCCAGCGCAGCTGACATCCAAAAACCCATCATCATTCTGGCCAGCCAGAGACTACAACATTTTTTCCATGCGCGGTGAGGGCTCGGGGTCTCTGCAGTAATTCTAAAATCCCCCTCGCATGCAACGGTGAGACGGACCGTGTGCGACCCAACCTGAGGAAAGATTCCTCTTCTCCTAAATGGTTCTTCCTCCTATGAGCGAGTAGGCCAGAAAGCCCGAGCCCGAGCGCGCGTGCATTGTTCGTTTCTCGTTTCTACTAATTTGGCCCCCATTTCTTTCCCCGCTGCCGGTGTGACCGCGTGTTCAAAGTTCTAAGGGCCACATGGTGGTGGTAAAAAAAACTGAATCCCCCACATTTGTTTGGAGAAGTGCGGTCCCGCATCAAGACGTGCGTATGGCCGGACGGCGGCCTGAAGAGCCCCAGAACTTGAAACGCATCTCTAACTCCAATCAGGCATGCAGCATGTGGTACTCACAACCGACCCTCTCGTGTGCGCGCCAAGTGGCTTGTGTTGTCCTTTCTTCTATTAATGAGAGTAGATATGAGAAGAAGAAAAAACGTTTTTAGACTGGGCCCAGTTATTTGGGGGGAACTTTAAAGGCCCGGGGCGCGACGGCACCCGGAAAATAAGCGGATCATATTCCCCAGACAGAACGGCGACTTACTCGGTGATCTTTTACTTCTATATCACGTTTTGGATTGCACAGCATCTTGGCTACTCGTCACTACCATTGCGATCGCAACGTTGGTGGTCATGCACCCACCTAGGCACGACGTTGTCAGTCGGAAACATGGACATATGGGGATTCAACTTGAACGGCCTGCTCCGCTATTGTGTGCTGCGGCTGCGCTACTCCAAGTGCGGAAGGTCACCTATATGAACGAACTCGGAAATATGATATTTCGAAGGGACGAAAAAGAGCAGACAGACCTCAACACCCCGTCGTCGTTCGCACCCCAAGAATAGAGGCAAATGCCGCGGAGAACAACTTTCGGGCATCCCGTGAGGAGCTCACCGGTTGTGATATCTTCTGAAATTTAGAGGGAAAGAACCCGCTTCTGCGATGCGACGTCAGGTGACACTGTCGGGACATGTATGTCGTCTCGTTCGAGTCGCTGTTCGAGCAGGCCCTGCGCGAAAGCACAAGGCTCGGAGTCGGAGTCGGAGAACGGGACTGCGACCAGATCTCCAAATTAAACCAACAGGCGGGGCCTGGCGTGGGACAGCGAAAAATGTCGGCTGGCTACAATTGCGAGCCCCATCAGTCTTTAGATGGATAGTTCAGAACAAGAGTGGGGTGGCAGAAAGAAGGGCCGAGGGAGGAGGATGCATTGTCGTATTGGGACTCGGAGTAGGTACAGCACCAGGCGCGACATAAGCTCCATAATTTAAAGGGAAAAAGTTGACTGTCCAATGTCCCACTATGATAAGGACATGAGAATAGTGAATGAAGACGATACCCGGATGGATTCATCACGCACATCTGACCGACGAACCACCTTCACCCTCTCGATTTCTTCCCACCAGCCTTCTTATTCTTATTCTTCCTCGCCGCCTTTCCGCCCGCCCGTTCCGCCTTTTCCGTCCTCCGCGCGCGCTGCGTCGCCCGAGTCGCCCTACGAGCCGCCTTGGTCTCATAGCGCACCTTCTTCGCAGTCGCGCCTTCCTTCACCCTCCTCACCCTCCCTTCCCGTCCACCCTCACCACCTCTCGGCGGTGGCGGATCCGCACCGTGCTCCTCAGAGGAATAGGCGGAGGTGCCAGGTGGGTGCAGGCTCGGGTCAAAGTCCTCCACGACGGTGACGGTCGCGAGTTGTTCCTCGTCCGAGTACTCATACTCGCGCTCGGGCCGCTCCGCCTCGCGTTCTTCCGATGGTAGACCCGCTACACAAATGCCCGTCCACTCGTCCGATTCGAGGACAGCTGTGAAGTTTCCATTAGCAAGCTGCCCAAGAGGGGGGAAAAAGGAAGAGGGAGGAAAGGAGGGCGAGACGAAGAAGCTGGACGCACGCTGTACGAGGCCACCGTACGCCTCTTCAACCTTTGCAGCGTTCTGGACGGCTTGCTCTGCGAGCACACGCCGTTGCTGAATATGCACATACGTGAGATTGGACCGAAAGATTGCAGAGAAGGCAAGGATGGTGTACGTACCTCCCGTCGCGCCTCTAGACGTTCTTCCTTCTCCCTTGCCTGAGCCTTCTTCTTGCTCTCCTCCTTTTTCGCCAACTTTCGCTTGTGAAAGCCGGTCAGAAATTCCCTAGACTTCAGTGGTTATGAACCTGGCTGAATAAAGAAATGGAGCTGCATGCACACCTTCGTGCATCCTCGTCGAATACAACAGCATTAACTTGGCCAAATTTTTGCCGCTTCTTTGCTTTAACTACTTTGTGAGATCGTGTCAAAAGGGCAACATTTGAGGCCATTCCTCGGCCCGGTCAGCCGAACATCAACAGTGCTGCTATACTCTCACTGACACGCGGGGATGCATCCAACATTGCTAATATTCACGACACTGCTAAACTCAAGGGATACAACAGCCAGACATAGCTACTATCAACATTCAGTTGCCTCCACGAAGACGAAGGACTACAAATGGTGTCAGAGGCGACACGTGATACAATGGGCACGCTTACCAAGGTGCAGAGTGCTCTCCTTCTGAATGTTATAGTCAGAGAGCGTACGACCATCTTCCAGCTGTTTGCCAGCGAAGATCAAGCGCTGCTGGTCCGGGGGAATGCCTTCCTTGTCCTGGATCTTTGTCTTCACATTGTCGATAGTGTCCGACGACTCTACTTCCAATGTGATCGTCTTGCCAGTAAGCGTCTTGACAAAAATCTGCATGCCACCACGTAGACGGAGGACAAGGTGAAGAGTTGATTCTTTCTGAATGTTATAGTCCGAGAGGGTGCGACCGTCCTCAAGCTGTTTGCCAGCGAAGATCAAGCGCTGCTGATCCGGGGGAATACCCTCCTTGTCCTGAATCTTCGCCTTGACATTATCGATCGTATCCGAAGACTCAACCTCAAGAGTGATCGTCTTCCCGGTGAGGGTCTTGACAAAGATCTGCATGCCTCCACGAAGACGAAGGACAAGGTGAAGGGTAGACTCCTTCTGAATGTTGTAGTCGGAGAGAGTGCGTCCATCTTCGAGTTGCTTGCCGGCGAAGATAAGACGTTGCTGGTCCGGAGGAATGCCCTCCTTATCCTGAATCTTCGCCTTTACGTTGTCAATCGTGTCGGAAGACTCGACTTCAAGAGTGATGGTCTTGCCCGTCAAGGTCTTGACGAAGATCTGCATACCGCCACGGAGACGAAGAACTACAAAAGTAAGGTAAGAAAGACACGTCTAACAATATCACCGACATCGCCACGTACCGAGATGAAGGGTAGACTCTTTCTGGATGTTATAATCAGAGAGCATCCTACCGTCCTCAAGCTGCTTTCCAGCGAAAATGAGGCGTTGTTGGTCCGGGGGAATTCCCTCCTTGTCCTGAATCTTCGACTTGACGTTATCGATGGTGTCGGAAGACTCCACCTCGAGGGTGATGGTCTTGCCGGTGAGAGTCTTCACGAAGATCTGCATAGCTATAGCATAGGTCTGTCAGACACAAAGTCTTGGGACGATGCACCGGAGGACTTACTGGGGTGAGTGTTGAGCGATAAAAAAGATGATGGTGGTGGTTGAGGAAGAACCACGAAGCGCCTGCGGACACGGCCTTATCACCCGATCAACACGTGACCAAGCTAAACTACTTTCCATAATTGGGTCAATGACTCCACTCGCATCCGTCTCCGAGTCGGCCGAGACGGGACCATCGGGCGTGCCTCGGCAGCGCCTCAGCCTCACCTTTCATTGTCATCACTTTGGTGGGACGTCTCGTGCAGACCTAACTGTGTTGCGGCCTACGTAACATCGATATTAAACTTCCCCTACCGTCGAGATACTAGCAAGCGACATCAGAATCCAGACAGAATGCTGCGGGTTTCCTAGACGCTTCATCAATTCTGGCAATGACACAGCTAGGGACGTAAGGAAAGTAGCTTGTGTTGGCAAGCAACGTGATTTGTTTATTCTGACAGGTAGACCGTAGAGTGTTTCCAGGGGGAAGGAGCTGGATGGCGCGGTTGAGCAAGTGCTTCCGTGATCTGATGTGTGTTCTGATGGCGCGGGGCAGCGGGAAATGAACAGGAAGGACAGGTTGTGCAATTATCAGCGGATTGCTCTCAATTTAGCATCACGGGACGCCGGTCAGAAAATGCATTACAGACGAGATAACAAACGTAGCACGATTTATTAAAATATTGAGTAAGGCGAACGAATACTAGGGGGTCGCAGGTTTGCTTCGTCATCTGGGATGCCATTAATGACAACCTTGTGACCGACACCAGCTGGTACGCAACCCTCGCCCAACGCAGCCTCTAGTGCAATCTTGGCAGCAAAGCCGGAACAGTGCATCGGCAGAACATAGGTTGGTGCAGGAACGAGGGCCCGTGAAAGAAAATCGACCGTGGGCTTTATACGATCTGCTAGCTCGGGGCCGGCAAGATGCAGGCCACCTACAATCTGCATCCGACGATTGATAGGCTTTAACATTGGAGTGATACAGGCGCACCATGTATACCGGCCTCGAGAACCTGTTAATCGCGTCCTTGACGACGTTCACGATGCCAGCATGCGAGCAACTGCTTCACAGGTATAAGTTCAGGCAGTCTTATACGGAGATTTGGACCACTCAACGCGCTGAATATGACGAGGCCTTTCCCGAGCACATCTACGGCAGCGTATCTCTCATCCATAATATCCTGAGCCGTTGGTGAACTGGCTGGTGACTTTGACCCCGGGACCAAAACCCACCAACTCCTTGGACCAGCTGCCAGTAGTGGCGTCCTCGTTAGGCGTGAAGCGCACGCCACCAATCAAGCCCGTCTCGAAAGGCGTCACACGGGGGATCTCGCCACTCACCCAGACTGTCCCACCAGCAACGACGTGACCCTCCCGGTGCATCTCTACGGTGCCTCCGTGTGCGTCAATCTCATCAAAGGTGGGGTCACGGGGCAACTGGCAGATAACTTTGCCTGATGGTGGAGGAGCGATGCCTCGGGCGGTGGGTCGATTGGGATGCACGTCAACTGTGGTCCTCACCCCGAACTCCTTATTACGGCAATCGAGAAAAGAGAGTAGGCCGCCGGTGTGGTCAGCATGCCAATGAGAGATGACGACGCGTTCGATTGGATTGATGGGCGTTCCAAGTCCGGCAAGGTTTCGGGAGAGCGACTTTGATTCAGGGCCAGTGTCAAAAAGGGTGAAGCGGGGAGATGTGTCCGCAGTCTCATTTGTTTCCTGCAATCATTACATCAGCGAGTTTCCGGGCGCGTATGCATGAGGACGCACATACAATCAGGGCGGAGAAACCATGAGCGGCTATGGGAGATAGGACACGGGTAAGCAACAGCTTTCACACAGGACAAAGGACCGCCGCAAACCACAACAGAAATCCCCAAGCGGTAGAATGGGCGCGCCAGTGAGTGGGTCAAGCTCGGGCACCTTGTGAGTTAGATGGTGTCGCATCTCATGCGTGAACCCCGCGGGTAATTTTGTCATCCTAAAGTTAAGCGACCGGGTCGATGAAGCTCGATGAGATACGGAGCAACCAAGTTCGCTGACCATTCGATGGAATTGTCGACGAGGAATGTTATTACCACCGACTGGATCGATTTGAGGGGTCGTAAAGCGGTGCTCGGGCTGGAGGAAGTAGACATCGACATGGAGAGGTCCGGAGGATGTCGTGTCATGACTGCTGACAGCGACGAGTGAAGCGACCGGGAGTAGCTCGGCTGTGCATTCTGGGCAGGGCCCCGGGGCCGCGGGATTGTGTCCAGTCACCAATGTCCTCTGGTCTGGTCGCCCTTGGACCTGGTAACTGCTTTAGATCTCTCTAGTAACCTGGGCATCAGAATTAAACGGATACTTTCTCGTTGACTGGTCTCGGGAGAGATGCCGTCTCAGAAGCAATGCCATCTTTAATCACCGGGCGAAATCTCGAGATTTCTAGCAGTGAACGTATCTCAGCCTCTCGGGTCTCTATGATGAACCAGCGTGCACTCCCGCTGCCCCCTCTCGTCCCCCTGGTTGACACGTCCATCATTTTTCCCGTCGCATCTCCCTCTCTAGATATCCATCCTCGATGCCATCAGCAACACCGCCTGCTGGCTTCCTTCACTACACAATTAGCTCTAATTCCGCCCCTGCCAATACTCAGGACGTCCGCCCTTGGGGAGGTCGTCTCCATCAACCCGCCGCTATATACGACACCACTTCCCGTCTTAGTTCTCAGGCCTCTTTCCACCACCAGGACTACGCCTCCACAGACCACTCCTTCGTTCCTCCAACTCTCACTTTCGCTAGACCCGCCCAGCATTCTATTCCATCCACGACACTATACCCATCTCCAATGAGTCGACATGCATGGCACTATCAAAATCACCCACAGTGGCTATCTCCTAGCTCCCCCGTCGACACCAGTGCCCCATCCTTCGCGTCACAGGTTGCGCATAAAGTGTGGATTCTGGAGTGCAAACACTGCCGGACGTTTTTGACTAATCGTGGAATGAAGGTGCGTGTTGACTGCTACTTCGTTCGATGTCGTGTCATTGTCTCCCTAGGCTGTTTTGCTACTTCGTCCACACGTCCCACTGTACTCCACAGACGCACTTCCTGTCAACTGTTCTGCCCTCTCACCACGGCCGTCATCCGCACGTTCTTCCCGCCAAGAGCCAAGCGAGCCACAGCCTCGGACCTGTGAATGTCTAACACAAACGCTCTACTGTCACGGTTGTGGGACCAGCATCGGTTACATGATCGTTGTTCCGGTACGATTCCAAATTCGTATGCCCTCAACGTGTATCTTTACGGAATTTCTAGTGCGCGCGATGCACAAATTCAAGTTCGGCTATGGATCGTGTGACAAACGGGCATCGCTTCGTATTCCACTCGTCCGAGCTCATCGCGTCTGAGAGACACTATATGTCGGGTGAGCGTGGGATTATGCCCGTCTACACTGAGCCATCGTCATCATCGATTCCTTCTTGGTCTCCGCGATATTTCCTTCCTCCTTCGTCGGATTCTGTCGACATGCGATCACCTTCGACAACTTCTCTCGCAATGACCTCGTCATATAGCACGATGCCATCACTCGGGACAGAGTCGCCGTGCCCAGCGCCTTCATCAGTCATTGCAGATCTCCAAAAGCCGAGCCCACAGCCGCTGCACGCGGGCGATATCCTCTACTGGCATCACCTCGCACAGAGTGGTGAGATTCCTGCAGCTACAGATGATCCCCGCGCTCGAGGGGTCAGCCAGACACTGCATGACCGGTAACTCGTGTCCAAGTGAGTTTTTGAGCGAGCCTCAGCGTCCGCGGTTGGCGCATCACGAACGAGGCTCGAGAATCACGGTGCACTGATGAAATCAACGAAGCTATTACGTACGAAATATTGGATACCCACACTCTTTACGCTCTTGGACTTGGTGGACGATTTCTCGGTTTTGTCACGTGTCTGATCTGAATCAGGCTGGCGGTGTGCGTTTCCGTGCACAGGTTGACTTTCTTTTGTGATAGTTTTGTCCTCATGTTGTCATCGTTTTGGGTTCTGTGTAATTACACTGTCCAGAAAACAAGGAGAACAGAGCCATATGAGAATCCCTCTCGCAATGTGCAGGAGGGGGCGCAGGTACAGTGCTAATAGTGAGCACAGCCACGCTCACGGAAGAGCTCCAATCCTATTCAAGGAGCTGTGCATAGTTGGCGCTCACACCACCATATTTTACTCAATGAGATGGCTCTTTGGATTCATTCCACCACTCTCAACCAGCGACGATGATTGACAAATCCGTGCCCTTCAACGATCCACCACCACCGCCGTACCAACACGCCCTTGGAAGCTCGGCTGCAGCCGACTCCAAGGTTAACCCAGGACCCATCCTCGAACCGACCTCGACTTCTCGGTCATCCTCTCAGACAACCCTTACGAAACGCCACCCGAAAACACGCACAAAGCCCACGACCTCTTCACGGTGGTTCCCGACGTCCATCTTCGGCCTGTCCAAAACCGCGAAGCAGGTACGGACCGCGGCGCAAGGCTTCATCCGGGACCTCCTCTCGCAGGCTCGGCCCAACGAGCACGAATGGCACTCGGTGCTCGGGAACTGCGCCGAGACGTGCAGCGTACACGGCCTCAGCTTCTCCTCGATCCTGCAGGAGCCCTTCGTGGAGGGCCACCTGCCCGTCTACTGGGCGATTCTCAAGCGGCCACAGCAGCCCGTCAAGGCGGACCACGCCACGCCGGCCGGCGACCCGGACGCGCTCGTGCTCGCGATTCTGGACTCCTCCCTCCCGCTCAGCCCCCAGAGCATCGCAGATGCTCGCCTCGCGTGCATGACCGTTTCGGATAACGCGCTCTTTGTCCGCCTCGGCCAGCGCTATGAGGCCTTTTCGCCGCGCTCGGGGACCGACAGGGTGCTCTTGGGCGGCGCAGACGCTGTCGACATTGTCTCGGTTGAGGAGACGCGCGGCAATAGCGGTGGAGGCGCTGCCGCGGCAGCTTTCAATGTTCGCTTCTCCATCACGCAGTTCCAGCTCCGCATGCGCGTGTCCAAGATGGCCAGGATCGAGTTCATCGCGCGTGGTAAGCTATATATATGTATATTTGGATTGTGCAAAAGCGAATGTGCTAATTTTGTTCTCCCTCCTAGGGAGATTGTGGTACCTCGCATTTTCTGTCGGGGGAGTCCCCACGGGACCGCACCTACAGGGTCGTACGGGCGACTGGCTCGTCTCACTAGGTCTCGGCGAATATAGTTCGCCCGCGTGGGTCGACGCTCGACTTTCTATCGTCGATGGGTCCCCACCAATGCCACTTGATTCTTCGTCGGTAGCCTCTCGGATAGCGAGTTGCGGATTACCAATGCACCCCACCTCTGGCAAACACCGCCCGCCGGCGTCGCTTCCAATCAGGACAGGCAGCTACCAGATTACTCCTGGCGGGACCAATCGAGAGATAGTTGTATCGCTTGATAAGTATTTATTCGGAGCGGCCCTCCAGAACGAGTGAGTCCTCCCACTTCCCTTTGTCTTACTGAGCGTTCACACATGGGTGTCATAGTGCTTCATCCTACGTCGATAATCACGGGACATTGAATGGAGAGCTCGCGGTCAAGTTGCAGAGAACAAACGAGCTGGACACGAATTGTGTCATTTGTTAGGCATGGTGTATAAGTATCTCTATCTTTGGGTCACATGGTGTGGTGTCAACTGTTCACGCGTTCACGGACTCAGGGATAACAGTTGTAATTATACGATATATTTGCAGATCCTTCCTATTCTTTTCTCGGTGCTTGGTGGATTTGGGGTACATGCGTGTGTAGCGTAGACTTTTCAATGTGCTCATTCATCATTCCATTCAAGACCGCGGGTCAAAAATGGGATCACCAGCTTTCATGGAATCCTCTTCTTCCATTAGATGTGTCAAAATCCTGGAATTCAATTCTATCATCTGACTTTTGCGAAATGATACCTTCCAGCGTTCGCCCATCAACAACACGCGCTACTCATGACAGGCTATCCGATCTTGGTTGGGTCCCGCACAGATCGCATAACAACCCTCCACTTTGACGACCCACTCTCAGCGCCACGTCAGAACTCAAGGTTGGGCTCAATCCGACGTGGCTCACCGCCCACCCCACTGATCCCTCGCTCGTCT
>Ga0209488_10000139_pt1 | contig 55223 bp, 82 predicted proteins | sample Rivendell_Oct201_8_FD_188349 | JGI IMG/M metagenome (GOLD analysis project Ga0209488, IMG submission 188349) | Vadose zone soil microbial communities from the Eel River Critical Zone Observatory, Northern California, USA -... | ecosystem: Environmental > Terrestrial > Soil > Vadose zone >...
CCTCAGTTACGATTTGCGCATAATGACATAACCTTTCCACACACTGGGAGTTGTACCTGCATCAGTTTGTTGTCCGGTGAAGGGCAATTTAATGAGTAGTAAAAGGAGCTTTGGGAAAAGTACGTCGAGCGTTTGGGCGAATAACTTCGAGAGAAACGCCGTGTACACCGACTGTGACCACTCAATATTTTCGCTGGTAAATGGTACAGCCCAAAAATGCTCATTTTGGACTCACAAGAGTGATTTCACCACCTAGGGTTGTGACCATGGGAGAGCTGTGATCATCAATTTTGGAAGGCTTGTGATGATGCATGCCTGGCAAATTGATCGATTTAGCAGAGTCCACTGTTCAGCCGGGCAGATTTGTCAGCCAATGCTCAACCGGGCACTTTTAAATGCACACACAACAACCACAATTGGTGGCCCATCGGTGGTTTTAGTGAAAATGTATTTTACTAACGCGAGCCCACCCACTTTTTTTTGGAGAAAAATAATGGAATTCCATGGAGTCCGTTGCATCGGGTTCAGGAGCGGTTGTCACGCTCTTTGGAGCGTAGTTTGAAACCGGCAGTCTCGGCACATCATGTGACTGTCATGCAGTGATTCGTGGCGTGGCCAGAAGGTGTGTGAGGCAAATCCATTCAGAGATTGCAACAAGGGGTTTTCTGGTGCATTTCTATCATCAATTCTGACTCAATAGACCTTAGTGTAATCACTGGTGCACTCGGCCTCCAAATGACTGGAACTGTTGCCAAGCTTGTGGCACAGATCAAGACACACTGTGACATCTCTTTGCAAACCCAGACATCCAGGAGGATCCCAGGTTTTCTGAACTCTTTCAACGGTGGTAGGCTGAACCTATTCATCAGATAGAATAGTACCTCATAGACATAGAATATCATGTGCATTGTCTTGCGGTAGTCAATTACATTTCCTCCCCCCAAGTTTGAGTCGGGATTTGAAACATTCAGCTTTGTCACCGTGACCATTTGTGACTGCCCGGTTGAACAGTGTACGACAGTAGTCCCACCCATTACAGCTTTTTACCTCCATGAAAGGGACGAACCACGACTGGTATTTATTTTTCAAGTTCATGTGGCGCCCTATCTGGGAGTATGCCACAACGTTTCACAGATACTATAGCGAAACCCAATCGGGCAGAAAAGGTTAGCAACGATCAATGTGTTCTAGAGTAAGATTGCGTCTTATCATCCACATAAGATAACAGTTTAGTTTAGTGTGATCAACTGATCCCCCGATCAGTAACAGTGTGACTTGCAATTTAGTATACATGCATCCCGAGGGGTGATAGGCGTAAAGACGGGCGGTCGTGCCAGCATATTTAACGAGCAGCTGACAGGTGGAGCACGTCCCGGGCGTCTGCCAAGTCGATCCAAGACTTGGCAGGTACTCCTCTGAATGGTTTCTACCCGTGTGGATCCTTCTGATGAGCATCGCCATATCCACGTGGTTAATGGACAGAAGATATCTGTGACAGAGCCTGAGACAAAGATAGGTATCTTTCTTGAGACTGGGATGTCGGGACCTCCTCCATCGATTGTGGCGTCGTTGGGAGACGCTCGTGAGAGGCGCCCACCTCTACGGCAATATCATTATGACCGGGTTGCCCATCCTGGAGCGCGTCCTCGTCCTCTTGATCTTCATCGACTTCATCTCTGAGACGCGCGGTCTCGGATATCATCCTGCTCGACCACTCCTTCACGACCTTCTTTCTTTGTATCCTGTCGTCGACGGTCTTGCAGACTTTTTCGATGTTCTTCAGACACCTGAAAGTGGAGTAGTGGTCTGGAAGACTTAATGGGTCGGTGGCAATTGTCAGGTCTGGCCCAGAGCTACCGCCACCGCCACCACTAACTCTACCGCCGACACGCCTGTCACGAAGATTATGTCCATGATGACGTGAAGAGGCTGGTCGTGTCTCAACATCAGGGCTGTTGGAAACTGTACGCACGACCTGAGGAGAAGCAAATGAGGAGGAAGTCCACGTTTGGCGCAAGAGCCTGGACTGTTGCGTTGAAAGGCACAAGGGGTCATCTGGTCTATTTTGCTCGTCATCATGATCTTGGACAGCTATATGAACGCGTGAGAACGAATCACTATTACGGAGCCACGGGATAGAAATAGTAACGCACGCGCGCGGGTTTGGTGGCATTCATCGTCCGCTCCTCGTCTAAGCTGCTCGAGGGCAGTCGGGGTGCTCTGCCAGAAAGCCCTCTCGACAGCCCCCTCCTCGTCACGGGCGTTGTCGCAGCTGGATTGCGAAGAATTAGGTTGCGAAGAGCCGAGGTAGGAGAAGTCTCGAGCCATGTGGCATGTAATGGTCGTGCAGAGGGAAGTGGCTTGTTGGTGGCTACATGGATGAACGACTTCGGTCTTGACCTTCCAAATCGAGGGAACAAAGATGCCACACATGCAAGCACGTACCGCTTTTACCCGTGTTGGACGGAGGACGTGAATGAACTCAGTCAGTCTCACACTGCCAGTCTCGTCAGCGTCAGCTGAAAGTTTCCAAAGCACAATTTGCCATATGAGATGCGAGGGTATCGGTACAGAATCGTGATTGAATAATAAAACGCGGACTGCGAAATGCAAAATCATAACTCGACGAAGGGGGCATCAGCGTACGGACAGGAGACGTCCAAAATGTCCCTTTCTTATAAATCATTGCGGCCCGTTGCGTGTCAATGTACGCCTTGGGGTTAAATTCGTGGGGGTGGTGCCAGGCGATGACGGTATGCTCGGCGTCACAGTCGAGGATCCAGAGGGTGTATCTCCATTGATGATATCTTGGATCGAAGCCTCGAGCGCGTCTACACGCTGCGACATCTGGATCACTGCGCGGATGTATAAACACATCATACGTGAATGAGGAATGGCTACATGATAGAGAGGAGACCGAGCTACGCACTGCGATCGATGATCTGCGAAGACATATCGTCAAACTTGGTATCAAGCTGCTCTAACAACGTTTCCACCTGAAAAGTGGTAGAACAAAGGGTGTACATTTTCAGTCAGACCTGACTGGAAGCGGTGTGACGAAGGGGGGGGTTGCAGAAACGCACGAATGCCGTGAGCTCATGAGGGCTCGAGATATCGGCCGGGTTGGCGAGCGGCTTCAAAGGCCCTGGGGAGGAGCCGCGCGAGGCGACGGGAGTCCTGAACCCTTGATCTCCTTTCGAGGATCCGTTCGAAGAGGTCACCTTGAGTGGTTGGGCGGCGAGAGGCGATGACATTTCAAAAACTGGTGTGTTGGTTGGAGTCGTAACTCTCTTAGCTTAGTAAGCGAACTTCGCAAGACAGATGTTCATAACGGAGACATCGCCGCGGCTCAACCACATCCAAGCATAGAGCGGATCGAGAAATATTCATTCATCTCATCTATTGCTCATACATATCAATCTTCCGCTTTCCGAAACAAATGTGAAGTGAAGTGCTATTCTATACTTCTGCCTAACGCGACTACGCTCCGGGCGGAGTCGAAGGCGCAGTATGTTTCCCGCTTCCCTTTGTGAAGATGTCCTGCAAAGGAAGACGCAAGTTAGCTCTACAGATGACATCGTCACCCAAAAAAAGGCCCACCTTAATGACACCGCGAGAGATTTGGGAAAGGGCCATGCGGCTCTCATACAACGGGTACAAGACGACGATAAAAGAAGAACAGAAGCACCAGATGATACCGACGATGACCCATGTGGTGAACCCACGCACGCCGTAAACGGTACTCGCGAAGAAGAGCGGGAGCGGGATCAAAATGAGCATGATAACCGTCTGGTTGGCATCAAATCATCAGGATCGGTATCGGAGCGGGAAAGAAAAAAAATTGCAGACCAAGGCGACCGAGGACCACGCGGCGAAGCGGAAGGCCTTGGTAAGGTCGGCGGGATTGAGGTCTGGATCCGGGATTATGACAGGTTCTTCATCGTCCGTGGCTAACCGCGTGTCTGCATATCCACCAACTTTCTCGTCCACTTTCTCGTCATCGTACGTTTCTCCCTTTGTTACCTGAGGTGAACGAGTCCGGATATTCAACGCGCGTGTTGACTCGAAATCAAAGTCCTCAGGCCACTGTACGTCAAAGGAGAACTCAGCACGATCACAAAGGGAGTGGTGAGACTTGCTCACAATGAGCGAAGCAGCCACCGCAATGATTCCACCAACACCAATAGATGCTAGGTTACCAGCAAGCATTTCGTAATCGCCCCCTGACGTAGTAACGTTGATCACTCCTCCGTTGCATGCACTTGTGGTGACAAGCCATGCGACAAGGCCCGCGAAGAAACCTGCGATCGAGCCGCCAATACAACCCCACTTGTTGGCACGCGACCAGGTGATGCAAAGAGCAATCGGGACAACACCAGAGCCGAGAATCACGCCCATGAAGGTCTGTCGACGTCCTTTAGCGTTATCTTGCGAAAGGCACCAAAAGCAACGTACGTAGAGCCAACCCATGGAGATACCAATGTAAAAGAAGATGAGCCCTGCGATGCCCATACAAACTGCGAAGAAGGCAACCTTGGAAGCGTTGTTCAGACTGTAACGCGTGAAAAGTGGCCAAGTGACTCACCGTTGCATGCGAGACCTTGAGCACCTGTGCTTCGGTCGCGTGTGGGTTGATATATTTCTACAAAACTTCTTCACAAACAAGTTGCCTATGACATCAAGGGACGTACCTTGTAGACATCATAAGTCAAAATCGAAGAAACGGCAATCATCTCTGCGGACGACGCGCTGGTGACGGCCAAGAAAAGTAAGATAAGGAGTATGGAAGCCCCTGACTTTCCCAGTAGCGCCGATGCTGCAGCGGATGCGGGAAGACCGGCAGAGACGTCTTCAGGTTTAAGAGTCCGCATATCCGGATCGCCTGTGAGCGCCACCGCCGCCAGGCCCAGCGTAGTTGCAAACGAGAAGGGAATGGCAAACCTGAGGATAGGTTATAGTGATATGTGCACAAAAAGCTTTGCGACCCACCATGCAATTCCACCAAGTAGATACGCTTTCACTGTGCTCGCTGGCTTACTCGCGATGGCACGTTGCCAGTAGGCTTGGTCCTGAAAGACCGTTGCGAAATTGCCAACGACATTGATTACACCAAATATGAGCCCATTCTTCGAGCGCATCGTAATATACGAGCCATGAGCGTTGCCTAATACAGGGCGCGATGCCGCTGCAGCGGTCAGTAATTCATGCATCTTCGACGGGGAGCCAATCTTGGGGGAAGTGGCATAGACAGTGAAGATGAACGTAAGAATGATTGAAAACAAGACCGTTGTATGTGTGCTGTGGAAGGAGTAGATTAGTCAAGTACATTAGAACGGCCCATAGTCAGCTTACTAGTCACAAAGTAGCGTTGCTCGCATTCCACCAACGACGACATAGATAGCAACACCAAGTGGGATAAGAAAGCATGCAGCAATGGTACTCATGCCTGTCAAAGCTGTCACAGTTGCAGATCCGCCAAGGATAAGCATAGAAGAAACGATAATATTTGTTGCTAGCCTGAACCAGACATGTTAGAGATAACCGTCGAATAGAAACACGGAAACACTACAGACCCGAAGAACATAAAGACGAGATGGGCCACACGTCCCCATCGAGCGTGGACGATCTCTAGCCAGGTGTGTGCATATGGAGCGTTGAGCTTGAGCTTGGCCGCGAGCTGATTTAACAACATATTAGGTATGCAATAGGAAGATATCCTTGATGGGTGCCGACCTGAGCAAAGAGAAGGACCTGAACCGTTGCGCCAGAACCATACCACCACGGACCAGAAATGCCGTACTTGTATGCCACAGCACTGGATTGGAGCTGCAAAAGGTGCATGATATCAACCTACAGCAGGAGGGATAGGCGGGAATTGCAGAAGCCTACAAGGGTGGCAGCCCATGTCCAAGCGGACACAATCCCAGATGCGATGAGGCCGGGCTTGACGCTACGGGAAGCGCTGCTGAACTCCTCTGTATTCTTGGGGGAGTACGCAGTGTATCTCGCTTGGATCGCAGTGAGGCACAACATAAAGGCACTAAAGAACAGGCCGATTCCTGCGCAGGTAGTTGGCTTTCAGGGCCAAGACAAGGAGGAAAGGTGATAGACGTACCGACGACTGGATTCCGCGTATACCATCGATCAGCCCTCGAGAATGGGAATAATGAAGTTTATTACGCACCGACGCCATATCCTGCACCCTGTGGTAGGACCGGTGCGTTGGCAGAAGACATGGTGAAGGTTCAAATACTGATGCGCCTGGTGAAGATGAAACTCAGGTGACACTGATCTAACACCGCGGCCTTTGGTGGAAGAAGGGCGGTTAAAGAAGAACATCCCAAAGGCCCAACCAATTTATTCAATCGCGCTTCAGGAACGCATTCCGAAGAAGAAAGGCGTGTGATTCTTTCAAGTTGCCAAGTAGCGGGATTTTTCCTTATCGTCGCAATATCATGGCGCACGATAGCGATGGACCGTGACAGGGTGAGAAAGATACACCGTCGACCCCCATTTCTGGAACCGTGGCGTTACGCTCCCCCGACAGAGCTAAGGTCGATAAGGTTAGCCCAGGAGATTCTGTGAGAAGATGTTGTCAAAGGGATTGTCAGATGTGCAGTTGGTGCAAAGCGCTGTTGCCGCCGCCGCCACTGCCGCTGATAACGGTCAGGTCTGAAGCTTATGTAATCGGGGTCGCTCGTGTGCCATCATTCTCGTGAATGTCGACCACCAGAGATCAGGGTGAATTTCATGGGTCGGTCCTCTCATTTCTTCGTTCCTATCTCGGATCATATCAATGCATTTCAGGTCCACCTTATTTGTGTCGAATCTCCCGTACACCGCAACCTCGACCGATTTGAACACGCTTTTCTCCGACATTGCCCCAGTGCGTTCGGCTTTTGTCGTCCTCGAACACGAAACGGGTGTGTCCAAAGGTGTCGGCTACGTGTCTTTCGCCATCCATGAGGACGCAAAAGCGGCGTTTGATAGTATTTCCACCGAGGGGATCGCTCTTAATGGGCGTAAGCTACGTGTAGAATGGGCAGAGAACAAGGTTCGTTTTCTCAGTTTGCCTCTTCAAGAATAGCTGTCAAATATTGACTCTAGCCAAGTCGGGCAGAAAGAGGAAATAAAGCCTATCATCCTTCAGCCCCAAAATCCGAAAGCATTGCACGGCCAAAGGGTCACGTACCTACTCCTTCACGGGACCCCCTTGCCATTCGTACAGTCGTCGTCTCAGGCCTTCCCTCCGTCGATTCGAAGGCTCTGTGGAAGAAGATTCGCAAGTACGACGGTGCTGAAGAGGTGCAGTGGCCTATAAAGAATGAAAGTGGTATTCAGGACGCGTCAATGGGTGTGTCTACTCGTCTCTTCCCCGAGTATTTACGCTCACAGCATTTTTAGCGCACGTTTTGTTTTCCTCTCCTGCTAAAGCGCAGGATGCAGTGAACAGATTGCATGCTCATGTCTTCAAAGGCGCTCTGCTTTCCGTGACATTGAAGAAGCGCCTCGATGGAGCAGCAAAGCTACGCAATGCATCCACCCCTATGCCAAGTCGCGCAAACCGTCTCATTGTACGGAACCTCCCCTTTGACATCACCGAGCAGGACTTGCGTGCCGTCTTCCTTCCTCACGGCTCAATATATTCCATCGATATTCCTCTAACCGATGTGGATGACCACATTAAGGCTGAGGATGGTGAGCCATCCGCCCCACCGCGCGGCAGGGGGTTCGCATTCGTGTGGATGTGGAATAAGAAGGAGGCAGAAGCGGCCATGAATGCGTGCAACGGAATACAGGTGCACACAGGGTTTGCTACAGAGCTCGTCAAGGACAAGCAAAAAAAGAAAAAAGCTCGGAGAGAAGAGAAAAAGAAAGCCGAAGGAAAGAAAGCCCTCGATGACCCCGGAAGGATCATCGCAGTTGATTGGGCACTTAGCAAAAACAACTGGGAAGAGCAAAAGGACTTGAACGAAGAGACGGTGTCGGAGTTCCCGGGTGAGCAAGACGACGAGACCGAGAACTCGCAGGACGCCGCTGAGGAACCGGACGAGCACGACGATGGAGAAGCGTCTATCACTGACAAGGGATCAGAAGCAGAGGAACATGTCAGCGACGAGGAGTTGGCGAAGCCGAGTTTGCCACAACCGGAAGCCGGGACAACCCTTTTCATAAGGAACCTGCCTTTCCTTGCAACGGAGGACGAGCTACGGACACTGTAAGCCTTTGCCCTGGCCTGTGGGTCACACGCTTACGCTACACTGGGTTTTGTCTTCGCTCCTTAAGGTTCCGCAAGTTTGGGCCCTTACGATATGCTCGTATAACCATGGACGCTGCAACTGGTCGATCGCGCGGCACAGGTTTCGTCTGTTTTTGGAATCGCGCCGACGCCGACAGCGTGGTAGAGCAGAGCAATATCATACGCGCTGATACGACTGGGACTGTCGAGACAGAATTAGTTCGTTCATGTTGTCATCGCCAACCACCCGCAGTTAGTTGAGTGCCTACCTCCACAGCCAAAGAAGAACCCGTTTGCGATGGCGTCTATACTCACTCCTGATCCATCCTCGGCGTCTGCACAAAGCCTTGTGCTGCATGGGCGTACATTAGACGTCGTTCACGCAGTGACACGCGAGGAGGCTGACAAATTGAGGGAGGCGGGCGAGAAAGCGCGCGAAAAAGCGGATAAACGCAACATGTATCTCCTTCGTGAGGGTGGTGAGCTTGTTTAAAGTAATTCGTATTGATCTCCGAAACTGAAACACTCCCACAGTGATCCTTCCAAATACTCCAGCTGCAGAAACGCTCTCGTCTACAGAGGTTCAGAAACGCGCAGATTCTTATGGTGCTCGCAAGGCCTTGTTGGGGTCAAATCCATCATTATACGTCTCCAAGACACGGCTAAGCATTCGACAAATCCCAACCTTCGTGACAGAGCGCTTGCTGAAACGCCTCGCCATGCACGCGATCCAAACCTTTGATGAAGAGGTCATCTCGGGCAGCCGTACGGGCCTAAGCGAGGAGGAAATGGCCCGAGATGAACCACCTTCTGGTGGCGACAAGACTCGGAGTAAGGGCAAAGCAACGCCACGTGTGCGCCAAGCGAAAATCGTACGCCAGGCAGATCGTGTCGACTCGCTGACCGGAAAGGGACGCAGCAAAGGGTACGGATTCTTAGAGTTGCACGATCACGCAGACGCGCTCCGTGTTTTGCGGTGGGCAAACAACAACCCGGAGGTTTCGAAGCTCTTTTCGGAATGGTGGTCGGCGTCGCTTGCAGAACAGAAGAAGAATGCTGACCCTGCACGGACGAAGCAGATCACAGAGATGGAGAACCGTGGAACTGGTGCTAAGCCACCAAAGGGCACACTTATCGTTGAGTTTTCAATCGAAAATGTCCAAGTTGTGCAACGGCGCGCTGCCCGCCAGAATGTGGTGAGTTTCATCATACCTCTTGCCTCTGGTGCCCAGTTTTTAATTGTGGATGTGCCCAGGAGGGCGCTGGGTTGAAGAGGAAGCCGTCCTCGTCTGAGGGCAATGATGAACGGCCTGCTAAAAGGCGGAAGAACTCTTCAGATGAAGCGCCTCTCAAAGCCAAGTCTGGTTCACGATTCCGAATCGACGTCGGGAAGGTTAGGAAAGGGACAAAACAGAGAAAGAAAGGGCCGAGGTAGTGGAGGAATGCCACCAGGAGATTGGAATGAGTGCATGTGAAGCTACAGGCTAGAGACATCCTATCCGAGTTCCACTCAGCATAAGCGACTTTGTGGTATTTTTTCCCTTTGTATTCCATCCCCTGTCTCATTTTCTGGACTCATTTCTCTCCTCGACACTCTGAGAAAAAGTAATTGAATACGGATGTCCCCAACCTAATGCCACTCTCACCATCCTCTTCACAATCTTCCTCTCATTCTGGGGCTCCTTCCTGGACCTCGTCCCCACCCAGCCTGGTAATTCCGTCTCTACAAGGTGACTCTTCGGTGGAGTACGACTGGCGCGAAAGCTGTGTGGGCATGCTTCTGGCATACGTGTTTGATTCAGCAATCTTTTACCGTGTCCGCGTGTATGTAGCCAAGCAGCGGCATTGTGCGCTGCGGGATTGTTTTCCCATGTGGCGCATTCTTGAGTCTCGCACACGCAAAGGAACATTCAGAGCTGAAAAGGGTCATCGTGGGGCGTGGGACTGGCCGAGAGGATTTTATGAGCCGTGGAAACGCGAGACATGCGCTTAGGGATCTCACGGCGCAACGATGAGTTCCATCAATCGGCGGTGGCTCTGCGCTTCCATGAGCCACGGGTGAACACCCTTCTGCGCGAGTAAAAAAGCCGCGGCCAAGTCCGCGTTGGCCTCTCCCGCCGGACGGGGGATGCCACTTGACCCTGGTGGCACCCACGGCGTAAGTGCTATGCGTCTTAGAGTGGGGTTCCCGTTCGCGACGATGAGCAGGGATGGGTTCCATGTGGGGGGGAGGGCCGAGCGTAAGAGTCGCAACGAGGGCGAGTGCGACAGCGCCAGGACGACTGGAGATAGCTGCCCTCCTGGCATGAACGGCGAGAGTAGCATGTGGGGTTCTATTTGCGCCACCTCCTGCCCCTTTGACGTTAGTACTACTAGCGATAGCAGGACGGACTCCGAATCGGCGCCGGGGAAACGTTGGAAGAGACATACCAGGTTTGGCCAACGCTCGATCGCCTCGGCCACCACGTTCGCGACCGACGATACATAGAAGGGCAGGGACAGTAACATATTGGCTCCTTGGCGTACTGCGAGTTGACGTACGGGTACCCCGGTGTGGGGTCCCTCATCCTCGGTGCCATCAAGGCGCCCAGACACCCAAGGCGCACTAATCGTAAAATCAAGGATTTGAAGGGATCCTAAGGCACGGCAGATGGCACGAAGAACGAGCAGCAGCCTCAACATTGGTGCTCTAGAATACAGGTGGCGTACATAACGGACGAGCGTTGGCCGCTCGAGGAGAGTGCGCTGAACGAGCCTGGCATTCGAGGACGATTTGAGGACGAGGGTGCGATATAAGACGGGGAGGCCGATCCGATAGAGAGTACGGCAGGCGAGGAGGGACCCTGAGTTTGGAAGGGATGCTCGAGGGTCCGCAGGTGGGATGGCTAATTCTAGGATGAAGAGAAGTATTTCCTCGGGGAGATCGAGCAATTGCAATTGCATGATGCATCCTCGTGGCTGTGTAGCCTGAGGTTTACTATTTTTACTTTTACTTTCATCATTATCATCGGATTAGCCATTCGCTCACAAGACATATGACATCTGTCATCCACGGCGCTGCACAATGTCAGAACGATGTCCACTACCTTGGGCACGCAAGATCTGAGGCGAACACGACAGCGAATTTCAAAGTAATGAAACCTCGAACTGCACATCCTGATTTCTGTGATATTTCGATGACAGCAACAAAGTATAAAAACCGCGATGCGGTGCCTCTCATCAACCATTACGGGGGTATGGTGGAACGAATCGTGACGCCACCAACCAAAGAATCATCGGAAAAAATATCCCTGGCCGCGGAGATAATGATGTCCGAGAACCAGCGCGGATGAAAGTGGGGCCACTCCAACGTCCATGTGGAGTACAAAAAATTTCAAGATAAGAGCGCACGGACATTACTCTCGAAGTTTGGTTCAATGCGTGACAAGATTTCAATCGATTCATCCTGAAATATATAAATTTCGTGCCCTGATATGACAGAATGTGTCACGCACCCAAATACGTGTTTGCATCGCAGCGCCTTCATCGCTCAGTACATAGTCGCTGACTTCCTGGAGGCTTGCTTTGTCTACATAGCCGCCGCGCAGCTCAAATTCACGTCCACCACCCCCAATGGCAGCCCACACCAACTGTCGAGATCCTTCTTCGGTTGTGCGTGCCAACAAGGGCTCTACGATTTTGATAAGTACTCGTACGAGCAAAGTGAAGTTCCGGCTCAAGTGTGACTTGCAGTAGCCGGGGTTGACAGCATTCACAATGACTGGTGAGTTCGCGGGTAGCCGTTTTGTCAGTTCTCGGACAAAGAATATGTTAAAAACTAGAGAATAGTCAGGATCTGCCAGCCGCACGAGAACTTGCTATAACCAACGTTTCGAGATCATATATCTGGCACTCATGACCCTGAAAATCCATGTCACGACCACTGCGGCAAGACATGAGAAAGAATGCCCTACCGGGGAGTACAGTGATCCTTGTCACTTAATTTCTGGAGAACTTTATCACTTTCTATTTCTTCTTTGGAAAATTCCGCCCAATGGTGACCGGTGCTGGAAACAATGACGACTCTTGGGTTTGGTGATGTCCCGGATGAAACAGCCCTTAATAGGCAAGGCAACAAGAGGACGGTTAACAACACCGCTGAGAGGTGGTTCACCTGAATCCTGCCAGCATATTCTACACAACGACTTTCAATCAGCAGCACTGTAGACTCACGTCTCTTCCCAGCCATCACCGGTAGCGGAGTAATTAAGCCAGGCAACTCCCGCATTATAGACAAAGATGTCTATCTGTGAGCCATCGCGAATGAATGTATCTGCAAATGCAGAGACAGACGAAAACTGGGAGAGGTCGACGAGTGCGAGTTCAGCATTTTTGTAACCAGTGGCTTGGATGGCTTGAAACGATTCAGAGGCAAAAAAAAAAGCGTGTTTAGTCCAGCACTGACTTACCTTGTACTGCAGCCTGACCCTTTTCTTGGCTGCGGCATCCAAGAACCAACCTCTTGGGGTTCATCGAAGCGAAGTGTTTTGCAGCCTCGAAGCCCAATCCGACATTGGCGCCAATGACGACGACCGTTTTTCCAGTAAGGTCCACGCTTTCTACCGGCTCAACCCTCCAATATTGGTCTTTGAAAAACCCAAAAATGGTGGCTCGTCCCATGACACAGTATGAAGGCAATGTTCACGAAGGATCTCTGGTTGCTGAAGGCCGGCATTGGGTGGCCAGGGCTAATATAACGATAACATATAAGAGTGCCACGCGTCCATTCGGCAGTGGTTGGAGTGTCACGGTCACAGGACCATGCACTCCGAGGGTGCCGCACGTCCGAGTCCCATTGCCATGGGTGGTGACGAGCAATATAATACCCCGTTCACCTCGGTCTTCCCTTCGGAGTCATACATCCATATTTGTTGTGACGTTGCTGCGGGACTTCGCATGTCACACGTAAGACTGAGGACGGGAGAGTGTAATCTACAACACGTCAACACGCATTGTCGCGGCATCCGGCTACCAGTCAAATGTTTTCGATGATAGCCGCTAAACTACGGTGGCAAATACCACATGTATCACGTAGGGGATCAATATGGAATGTGCGCCCACTACGCAGATAAAATTTGACGGACATTACTCTCAAACTTCGAATCAACACGTGACAAGATTTCAACTGATTCGTCCTGAAATATACACCCTCAGTTATGTGTCCTGTAATAGCAGAATGCTTCACGCACCCAAATCCGTGTTTGTACCACAGCACCTTCATCGCTCAACGCATAGTCACTGACTTCTTCGAGATTTGCCATACTGACATAGCCGCCGCGCAGCTCAAACTCACGCCCAGCACCGCCAATGGCTGCCCACACCAGTTGTCGCGACCCTTCCTCGGTCGTGCGTGCGATCAAGGCCTCCATAAGTCTATCGAGCACGCGAAGGGGAAAGGACAGGTTTCGCCTCAAGTGTGACTTGCAATAGCCAGGATTGACAGCGTTCACAACCACCGGCGAATTTGCAGGCAAGCTTTTGGTCAATTCCCGGACGAAAAATACGTTGAAAACTAGAGAGTGTTCAGAAACCACAAACTGCATGGTACTTTGTTAGTACAAACGTTTTGTTAGATTGTATCTGTCAACCATGACGCTGAAAAATTCGTGTTACCCCTGCGTCTGAATGTGAAGAGAAACAGCCCACCGGAAAGTGCAATAATCCTTGTCGCTTAGTTTCTGAAGGATCTTATCATTCTCCACTTCTTCTTTGGATAATCTCACCCAGTGGTGGACAGCGCTGGAAACAATGACGATCCTTGGGTTTGGCGACGTCCCCGTTGAAGCAGCCCTTAACAGGCAAGGCAACAAGAGGACAGTCAACAACACCGCCGAGAGATGATTCACCTGAATCCTGCCAGCACATTCCACACAGCAAACTTGGGTCAATGACGATGCAGACTCACGACTCTTCCCAGCCATCACCAGTAGCCAAGTAATTGAAGAGGGCAACCGCTGCATTATAGACAAAGATGTCTATTTGTGAACCGTCGCGAATGAACGTGTCTGCAAATGCCGAAACAGACGCAAATCGAGAGAGGTCAACGAGCGCAAGCTCAGCGTTTTTGTAACCAGTGGCTTGTATGGCTTGGCACATTTTATGAGTGAATAAACTTCAGTCGGGCGCTCACTCACCTTGTACGGCAGCTTGACCCTTTTCCTTGCTGCGGCAACCGAGAACCAACCTCTTGGGGTTCATTGACGCAAAGTGCATTGCTGCCTCGAAGCCCAATCCGACATTGGCCCCAATGACGACGACCGTCTTGCCAGTAAGGTCTGCGTGTTCGACGGGCTCTACCTTCCAACGTATGGCCTCCACAAGCTTGAAGAAGGTGAATCGTCCCATGGTTTCGGATACGTGCAAATGAAATGTCCAACCCCTAAGGCACAAGCATCGGAGACATATATATGAAGTTGCGACGTTGACAAATCACTCCTCTAATTTTGGTGCCCTACAGTAATATCAGTTTCTTGTTGTCTTCTGCGGAACCAATTTTCGGAGATCTCGGCGGTGACCGGACCACTGGCAAAAATGGCTGCGCAGAATCCCGGGGTCATCGGCGATGGAATGTCGTAAAAAAGGCAATGAAATGACCAATTAGTAAACAATGAGCAAATATACAAATCAGATGAACAGATTTGAACTTACAGAAGTGCGCCATATCCTGTTTGTACACGCATTTCAGAGTGGACGCGCTCTCACTCTGGAGAGACAAAGTTTACAGGGAGTCGACGCTTGGAAGATGTGTCGGGCTGAAGTGATGATCGATGATTTACTCACCGTCTTTGGTCAACTTGGTGTCTCTTAAGATTTTTGCAGTGTCAGCAGCACCTTCAGAGCCGACAGCGCTGGTGGATGCATCATCTACGAAAGTCGAAGGAGCCCGGAAATGAAGACAATGGGGGTCTTCGCGTGACTTGACTTATATATCAACATTGCGGTGATCTGGGACCTTGCATCCGGCTGAGCGGAGTTGGATGTTTGACTGTGAAAAAGGATGAGCGCATACAAGAGTGTGTTGACGCAGGTCTCAGGTATCTGTCTCGTGTTCGTCCCTGTCTTTACCACTTGGAGGTAACTATGGGTGAGGATCTCACTAGTGTAACCGCATGGCAGCGGCCTGACATTCTGATTCTTTACGTTGTCAAATTGCAGACCTACTTCTGGCATACACGTTTGATTCAACAACTGTGGGTGCACCCATAGGCTCACTACTACCGCGTCCACGGGTATCTAATCGAAAAGACCACTACAGCACCTGGGCTATGGTATTGCAAGTCACTCTTGATGAGGTCCCGCGTGTCACATGACAGCGCAAGGTTCAGAGAGAATTATCATGAAGTGTGGGACTAGCCGAAAGGTTTATGAGCTACGGAAACGCAACACGCGCTAGAAAGAAAGGGACTTCTCACGGCGCAAAAATAAGCTTCATCAATCGGGGGTGTTTCTGTGCCTCCATGAGCCACGGGTGACTATCTTTCTGTGCGATTAAAGATGTCGCGGGCACCTCGACCTCAATTAAGCTAATGCGGTCTGAACCCGAAGCCAGTCGTGGCTTTGTAAGGACTATACGTTTCAGGCTAGGATTCTCGCTCACGACGAGCAGAAAAGTATCCCACTCCGGAGGAAGGACAGTGCGGAAAACCTGCAACGAAGGCGAACGGGACAGCGCCAGAGCGAGACGAGATGGGGACTGCGGTGTGAATCTGAGTAGAACGCGAGGTTCGATCGCTACGACCTCCTGATCTTGGACGTCAGTCGCAGAAGCGGGTGGACAATAAAAATTTGGACGAAGACATACCAGGTTTGGCCAACACTCTATCGCCTTGGCAAACGTCGTTGCGACTTCCGATGTATCGTGGCGCAACCAGATGAGTCCTGAACGTACAATCAACTGACGTACTTGCACCGCGGCGAAGGGTCCGTCTTCTTTGTCCCCATCAAGGCGTCCGCTCATCCATGGAATACTGACTTGGAAATCGAGCGTTTGAAGAGATCCCCTGGCATGGCCGATAGCGCGAAGAACGAGCAGTAGCCCCAACGTCGACACCCTGGAATATAGGTGACATACATGACGAACGAGCGATGGCTGCTCAACGAGCGTGTGACAGACGAGCGTGGCATTCGAGGCGGATTTGAGTAAGACGGTGCGATACAAAATGGGAAGGCCGATCCGGTGGAAGGTGCGGCAAGTGAGGAGGGACGTTGAGTCTGGAAGGCATACTCGAGGGTCCGCGGGTCGAATGGTTAATTCTAGGATAAAAAGAAGAATTTCCTCTGGGACTTCGAGGAGTTGCATGATACACACGGGGTGTACTGTACAAGTCAACACGGCCTGTCGGGTTGTTACAAATTTAGCACGGGACGGGATTCAACGGTGGCGTCGTTGCATGACAAATCGAACTCGATCTGGTTGGTGTGTTTGAACATAGCTCAACCTCCGAGATGTTCAGTGTAGTGATGCGATACTGTAACCGCTTGTCAACGCGTCAATGCTCCGAAGACAGATTCCATTCATAGAAATATGAATATGGTGCCAGGGAAAGAACGCTTTGATTCATATGCGGAAATTGTCAGGACCTACGATTAGGATACCATACAACCAAGTCATGTATCCACACACGGAAGTGCTACATGGGGTTCTGTACCCGAGGCGCACAGTAATGGATTCTAAAAAAAAAGTTTCATTCATAGAATCGAGTCAGGTATACATTTAATATGTCTCTCGACTACAGGACAATCGTACTACGTTTCATACACAGACACGAGATGCCCGTGTACGGATTCATGTGGAGACACTCCACAGTAACTGTGTGTCACGCACTAGAATCAAGAAGACAGGATCTCACGGGCATTGCTCTCAAACTTTGGCCCAACACGCGACAGTATTTCAACGGATTCGTCCTGAAATATACCTTTAGTAACGTGTCCTGTTACAGGGCTGTCTGTAACGCACCCAGATCCGTGTTTGTACCACAGCACCTTCGTCACTCAATACATAGTCGCTGACCTCTTGGAGATTTGACTTGTTCACATAGCCGCCGCGTAGCTCCGCCTCACGCCCAGTACCGCCAATGGCAGCCCACAATATTTGCCGTGATCCCTCCTCAGTTGTGCGTGCTAGTAAAACCTCCAGAATTTTGTGGAGCATTCGCAAGGTGAAAGATAGATTCCGCCTCAGCTCCGACTTGCAATAGCCAGGGTTGACAGCGTTCACAATCACGGGTGAATTCGCAGGCAACTTTTTAGTCAATTCCCGGACGAAAAATACGTTGAGAACTAGAAGGTATTCAGGATTAGCAAGCCGAACAGCCGTTTGCTGTTACAAACGTTTCGTTAGATCGTATCTGCCAGGCATGACCCTGACAACCCGTGTTGCTATCGCTGTCAATTTGAGATGAGATACTCACTGAGAAGTACGTCGTTTAGTTTCCGGAGGATGTTATCGCATTTCACTTCTTCTTTCGATAAGTTCGTCCAGTAGTGAAGTTCGCTTGAAACAATGACAACTCGTGGATTCGGTGACGTCGTTGACGCCACCCTTAACAGACAAGGGAACAGGAGGACGGTTAACAACACCGCCGAGAGGTGGTTCACCTGAACCCTGCCAGCATATCTGAAGTCGCACTTCTACAATCAGAAACACAGCAGACTCGGACTCACTGCTCTTCCCAGCCATCTACAGTAGCGGAGTATTTAAAGGTCGCGACCGCGGCATTATAGACGAGAATGTCTATTTGTGAACTGTCGCGAATAAATGTGTCTGCGAATGCCGAGACGGGCGCAAATAATGAGAGGTCAACGAGTGCCAGTTCAGCATTTTTGAAGCCGGTAGCTTGTAAAGCTTGACAGATTTTAGGAAAAGGAAATGAAAGAGAATACTTGCTTAGTCAGGCGTCCACTTACCTTGCAGTGCACCCTGACCCTTCTCTTGACTGCGGCATCCAACAACTGATCTCTTGGGGTTCATTGAAGCGAAGTGCTTCGCAGCCTCGAAACCCAGTCCGACATTGGCCCCCACGATGACAACCGTCTTTCCAGTAAGGTCTACGTGTTCGACTGGGTCCACTTTCCGATATTGGTCTCGGATTAACCCCGGAATCGTGAGTCGACCCATCGTCGGATGCGGGGTGCGGGGGAACGTCCAAAAGATCTTATAGTTGCCAGATAGTAATCGACCGTCGGGGTATTTATCGGCTAGGGCAGACCATGGAAGCAATTCCGTGACGTTTCCATCATATGATGACTGGCCATGTGTGTATTTTGTTAACTTGGTCAGCACCCACAGGCGCCTCCCCCTGTCCGATGACCCCAGTCAGTAACCATCATTTCATTGCACTGCGCAGAGAACAGAACGCGAGCTATCTCCACAGGACCATTTCGATGACCCGATCGGTCACCTGCGAAGCATGACAGTCAGAAACCCAGATGAAAAGAAATACAAACACTGAGTACTGAGCACTGCAGAAACGTTCAACGTTCAACGCCGAATTGGAAGTAACCTATCCGCGGTCCGGGTAGACGGACCGTACCAAACCGAGGGGTATTGCATCTGACTATGGCAGCAACCGGGCAATTCCCGGACATTGTGCGGGCAAGGAGCTTCCAGAAGGTGATCATCAAACCCTGGTGATGAACGCTACATGGGAACGTAAACGTGACCCATTACAGGCATGAGAGAGCCTGATATTGTGGGCTAATTAAACTACTAAGTGCTATATCGCATTTTGGGCATCTATGTTACACTATACTGTCTACATTGGCAACAGATCACACGCTGGTAGCTACTTTCAATGAACTTTTTTCCTGATAGGCCGTTCGTCATAATGATCGATCGATGCCCGTGTAGGCTGAGGCTACAGATTCATGTAGGTACGCCTACACTAAAATCAGGAAGCTAGGATTTCACGGACATTGCTCTTAAATTTCGGCTCAACACGCGACAGGATTTCGACGCATTCGTCCTGGACATACTTTCATTTAAGCACCCCAGGCCTGTGTATGACAGAATGGTTCACGCACCCAGATCCGTGTCTGCGCCACAGCGCCTTCGTCGCTCAGTACATAGTCACTGACCTCTTGGAGATTCGCCTTGTTCACGTAGCCGCCGCGCAACACAAACCCACGCCCAGCACCGCCAATGGCGGCCCACAACAGTTGGCGCGATCCTTCTTCGGTTGTGCGTGCCAGTGCAGCCTCCATACCTTTGGCAAACATCCGAACGGGGAGAGGTAGGTTCCGCTTCAGTTGCGACTTGCAATAGCCGGGATTGACGGAAATAACAATCACCGGTGAATTCGCAGGCAATCTGTCAGTCAATTCACGGACGAAGAAAATGTTGAAAACTGGAAAGCATTCAGAGTCTGGCAGCAGAGCGATAGTTCGCTGTTACGAACGTTTTGTGACAGGGTATCGGTCAACCATGACCCTGAAAATTCATGTCAGTACCGCCGCCGGACTTGAAAGAGATACCCCACCGAAAAGTGCAGTGAGCCTTGTCATTTAGTTTCCGGAGGATATTATCACTCTCCGCTTCTCTTTTTCTTAATTTCGCCCGGTAGTGAACTTCACTTGAAACGATAACAACTCGTGGATTCGGGGATGTCCCGGATGACGCCGCCCTCAACAGACAAGGGAACAAGAGGACGGTTAACAACACCGCCGATAGGTGGTTCACCTGAATCCTGCCAGCACGTTCTAGGTTGCAATTTTCCAATCATAATCAGAAACGCAGCAGACTCACTGCTCTTCCCAACCATCTCCGGTAACGGTGTATTTGAAGGACGCAACCGCGGCATTATAGACGAGGATGTCTATTTGCGAACCGTCACAGATAAATGTGTCCGCGAATGCCGAAACAGACGCAAGTCGGGAGAGGTCGACGAGCGCGAGCTCAGCGTTCTCGTAACCCGTGGCTTGTATGGCTTGACACGGTTGAGGAAGCAAAGAGATCCGTGTCTACCAAACGCTCACTTACCTTGGACTGCGGCGCGACCCTTTTCCTGGTTGCGGCATCCAAGAACCAACCGCTTGGGGGTCATTGAAGCAAAGTGCTTCGCAGCCTCGAACCCCAATCCGACATTGGCACCGATGATGACGACGGTCTTGCCAGTGAGGTCCGCGTGTTCGACGGGCTCGACCTTCCAACGTTGGTCTCGAATGAATCCGAGATAGGTGAGTCGTCCCATGATTATCGGATGCAGGGCGTGGGGAACGTTTCACCAAGAACCTCTAATTCTTGACGGCTAGGGTATATATCGGTCAAGACATGCCACGTCGCCCAGTACTCGAGAGTCAAGGTTTGCACGCCACGAAAGCAACCAGCGATGTTTCGATCCGCATACGGGAGTGCGCGAAGCTCGTAATTCTCAGTTGTGGTCTTGGTCAGCACCGTATCAAGCGCCCAGGGACCCACGATGACGGCAGCTGGAGTTCGTCTGCGTCGTCGTTGTGCCCAGAATAGTGCACGAACTGTTTTCGAGAGCACATAATTCGGTGATCCAATCATACTCTTCTGCTGTGGTGTATAACTTGGATGCAGTAACTGAGAGCAGTAACGTTCCTTTACCCTTCCACCCTCGATTGTTCAACTTGGATGGGCGGAAGTAACCGCGAATTGAGTACGGCAAAGCTTCTTTTGTCCTCGGACGCATGTGGCGCGGTGACGTTCCTATCACGGATACCGACCTTCGCACAGGCTGCAGGATAGCCGTAAGATACACCCCTAAAATTGCAAGGCTATGTGTCACTGCAACAAGTCGACGAAGGTGCGACATGCAGAAATCTTGACAAGATTGGAAATGGCCCACTCATGCGTTCCACCCAATTACGCATATCACCCAGAAAAATCCGATGCTTGGTATATTTGATTATATGGCACAGACTACGCCATCCGTACGGTAACACCAAATTTATTTTACAGAGAGACCTCCGGGGGTTAAACCAGAAGGTCGATGTCGGTGGGATTAATTTAACGTGATATATTCCACGTGAACGGCTATTAATACCCTGCTAACCACGCTTTGAGTGAGGGTCTTGTTAACCTCAATCAAAACTTGGTTCCCATAGACAACCTTGATAATACTGACAACGGCTTCGAGAAGCTCAACGACAACATGACTGAACCAAGGTTTTATTATCCACCACGATGTGAGCACAAGGGACTTACAGAATGATAGAAAGAATTTGTTGAAGCTGAGTGATGTCGTTGACGGCGGCGATTGCTTCTCCCAAGCCAGAGAACACGACCACCACGACAGTATTGACAAGATTGACGGTATCAGCCAGAGTGAGTTTGACCGAATTCGTCCCTGCGAGGACTTCACCGACGGGTTTAACCGCCAGGGAGTTGACGATGCCGACTGAGTCTTTGAGGACGACAGACATGCCCAACATGACTTGATTGACATGAGCGACACGGTCAGTGACGCCCTCGAAAGAGTCTATCCAGAAACCAATCAATGACGTGCATACGGTGCTAAATGAAGATTTCATACGAAGAGGGGCCAGCGTCGTGTGGAGTTGCAAAACCAAATTGTTCAAGGCAACTTCAAGTGTTGCGGGGTTTGTGGTGGGCAGTGACGCGTCCGGAACGCGAGCCCCATTGCCAGTGGCATCGCGTTCAGCAAGGGGAACTGCTTGAGTAAACGTGACGAAGGCCAGGGTGGCAAGGGCGATGACTTTGGAGAGGGATAGCATCTTTTCAGAATAAAAGGAGTGACGGTGTAGAATGAATGTGGGGGTAACTTGCACGGGAGTGCGCGCAAACTGAAAGCAGAAAACCGAATGGGGTGGATGGCTCAAGAAACCGATGGAGAAAGTGACCTTCCCAGCGCGATGGAATTTATACCATTGGTGCAAGGGCGCTGACAGAGCCAGACGTAAAACGGCGGCAGTTGATGAGCGCGTGGGTCCTCAGACACTCCGAGCGGTAGATGACGAACTGCCCGTTTGTGGAGCATCAAAAATAGCACAGTGGAGATCACACAGTCACTCCCCATCCTGTGCGATCGGCTCGGCATGGGATCGGTTCGAGTAATGAATATTTTGACGCGCGAGTTTGATCACGAACAGGAAATCGATATGGCCGGCGCGATGAAACACTCCATTATGCCGTATAGTATGCGTCTGTGGCAACAGTCTCTGCGTCTGAACGCGCAATTCGCATGCCAGATACAGTGGCCCAGCCCATCTCTGCCCCAGGAGAAATGTGAGGTTTGACACGGCGATTCCAGAAGTTCCTTTCCGCGTCGCAGCAGATAGTGCCTGTGAGATACGCGACGGCTTTGCTCTGTAAATATTATGGCAGAAAGACGGAGGCCGGAGGTTGAGCAGGAGCACCTGTAGAATCTGAGATCTGAGACATTTTTTCGTGAAGCGGAAGGTGGCGGATGCATATCAGGTGCTCCAAGTTTCACTTGCTGACTCGGACCGCCGGCAGTGCCGTGCTCATAACATAATATTTTTGCAAGTCAATGATAAACTCTCTTTCTAATCAAACCCTGTATAATCTTGGCATTATGCATTATGATTTTACCACAATTCTGTGAAATGATCAAAGTCAGTTCTCGATTTTGCGATTGCGACAAGGCTACCATTCCAACGATCACGCCAACTCTGAATAGCCGCCAAGTATGTTCAAAAATTGCCCTGCTAGAGATACTTGACTCAGGAGCCACCACGATCGAGGGTACAGCCGATCGGAGCTCGTGCTAGTGCTGGTGGGATTTTTAGCAGAGGAGGATACCCGAGAAGAGGTCACCTCTCTGTGGTTGGGCGTGATGCGGCTTATTAGATTTTCAGAGAAGCAAAGGAGCAAGAGGAGAAGATGGATATCCGTTGGAGCGACATTGAATAGGTGTGAAAAACAAATTTTAGAAAACGAACACACTGCACGCTTGACCTTTTTGGGATACCAATCACTGGCAACGAACGCTAAGCTTTCCAAGGTCCAATCATGGAGGACCTCGTGGTTCGAGTCGCTTCTAGCCGTTGCAAGAGAAGAGTCATTTTATGTCACGCGAGATGAGATTGAGTTACGGACACCATCACGCGCAACTGAGAGACGATGGCCCTCTGACTCCGACCTCAGACCTCGGACACTTCAGGCTGGCAAGAGGCCGACGGTGAGTGCTACTGTTGCACGGTGGCGGTATTGCGTATACAGTAACCCGAATCTGAAACTTGTGCCAATGGCGTCCATCACATGCCAGTTAGTTGCAGACGCTGGAATGCAGGATAAGGGCCTCACAGAATAATACTATGATCCAAATACACTCCACCCGTCGCTCCCACATAAATTTTGCCGCGCCTTCTTCCCGCCACCTTCCGGCCGCCTCTAGACCCGAAACAGCAGTCAGGTTTTGTCGGAGCTCGTAGTCAACTTGAAGTTCTGGCACATCATTCTTCAGACTTGGATGCCCCCGCGAAAGTCCACACTCCGGTTTTGCCAACAGCCGCACATAAAGTACTGAGATCCTTTTTTTTTTTTAAAGTTCTCGGCGCTGTCTTCCTTGTGGCAGCGTGGCCACACAGTGGCTCTTATTACCCACGTTTGGCGGTTGACGGCCGAGCGGAAGAAGCTCGATGCAGGAATCAGGGTCCGTGACATCTTTGACGCAAAAGAAATACGACAGCGGCGTTCAGATCTCCGACGCTGGCACTTGGCCTGGTCGTCACGTGTTACCGACATGGCCGTACAGCCCGAGCTTTGGCCTGGGGCTCCCGACATCCAAGTTTTGCATCCGAGTCACCCGACAGGTGCCAATGTGGTCGAAACGTACCAAGGGTAACCACTGGCAGAGTAAGATTCCAGAAGCCCTCACTAACAACCTTCGTTCCTAGTACATAACGTGAATTGCACACCTCTATCCACGTCAGGAGAGCCAATACCGCCACATTTTCTGGCTTGGACACTGTACTTCACTAGAATTTCGCTGGTTTCAGTCCGTCTACAAGAGCCTGGACTCAGAGTCATCCAGACAGTAATCTAAATAGGTTAATGCTCAAGTTATCCTCGTTTCCTGTGGTGTTTGCCAACGGCTACTGTTCCACCTCAACCTCCGTCACCAAAGTATTGAGATACTTTTTTCAAAAGTCCACGACCCTGTCCTCCCTGTGATGGCGTGGCCACACTCTTCTCTGCGTTTGATGTTGTTGGCGCTCTACGGGCATCGTTCTCGTCTGCATAGACTTTGCGCTGCATCCATCGCACCCATGTGCTCTCTCCGGAACTTCCCTTCTTTCCTCCAGCGTGGGCGCGCAACAACGTCCTCGCAGCGCCCAACATATCCATCACAGGCGTCGCTCCCCTCTCTCTTATTGCCGGCGGTATCTCCTCTTCTCCATAGTCGGTCGTAAGCGTTGCCACGAAAGGGGACCGTGTTCCCGGTACCACTCCCGAAGGTAAAGGGCCTGGCTCGACAACTACGTGTGCGAACAACGATCCTTCGACACGAGTAACGCGTATTAACCGCCAGCCCGCGCTCTCGACAAGTGACCGGAGCTCAGGGAGGGTACGTTCCTGTCCACCAAGAGTCACTTGCATCTGCACGCAGTGTTTGTACATCAAACATGGTCCTCAAAAAAAGGTGGCTGACCGTCATATCCATCCAGTACACGTTCGCGCTGGCCGCGCCCAGGTTTGTGAGAAGTGGCCAGCGCGCACCGGGCAACCCTTCCGTATTATCCTCAGGCGCGGCTCTGGGTTCTGGAACCTTCGAGCTTGTGCATGCGTAAGGTAAGAGGTGATCGCCGATGACAAGGTATGTTGGTTTCTTATCAGCTGTGCCTTCATTGGCGGCCCGGCGCAATTGAAGAAGAATGCGTCGGGCGAGTGCGTCCGGCCAATCGTGGCAGACCACGCGCAAGAGGAACACGGAAGGTTTGATATCGCCATCATACGTCGGTTGCGGTTTGAAAAAGTCATGCACTATCATTCTCGGTCAATGCGATTAATCATAAACCTGCGCTTGAGCCAGACCTTGAAAGCGTACTCTGCCGGATTTAATCAAGGCAGGGCTGTGAATATGCCATGCCTACGTGGCCGATGAGCACCGGGATAAAGTAAAACAAAGGAAGAGAGCCATACGTCCTCACCAAGCCTGCACACTGGCTCACGGTCCTGGACAATAAAACGTAACTTTGGGAACCGTTCCGCAAGTCTCAACGTCGTTGACCCGATTCCACCCCCAACGTCAACAACAAGCGCGCCCTCTGCTAGCTCTGGGAATGGAAACGCTATCGCAATACATGAAATGCATAGCCCTTTTCGAGCAAAGGATCGACATACCACACAGCTCTGCATCCGATGCCCCCATCCACCCTTCTGTCCCAGCCATGGCCCGGGCAAATCTCGCAAGCCTGGAACTATTTTCGGGAGTTTCGAGCCAAGTCCAGTATGGAAGAGCGGTGCGATGAGATAGATTGAACGCCGTGGGTGCGAGCGATGGCCCACTTCTAGGCGTAGGTATATGGGTGGGTGACACTGGAAAGGAGAAGGGGCGGTCGTCAGTAGAGCCAGATAATTTGGGGCGAGATAACAGCCTGCGGATGACGGGCTGTGCGCGGGCTAGAGGATATCTTGATATGCCCTGTGCCGATGGGGACACTGGCCCAGATGAAAGATTTATCGGAGGTAGCAGCGTGGGCGGGTTTATTGCAGGCGTGGACGTAGCCAAGGCAGTTGGTTCTATGTAGCTGCTCTGAGAGAATAGACCTGTCGCTGGGGAATGCTTCAAACTGGTGTCTAGAGATGGTAGGAGAGCGTCCGTAAAGTATGCCGATGCTTTGAAAAGCTCGTCGGTACTGTGAACGCGTGGGTATATGAACGACGAGATGGGGAACTCGACTGGGAACGCACTTGAGGGCTGCAAGTGCTGCAACGCCTCCGTATTCAGCGTCGTATTTTTTATCAGGGCTACAATAGAAGGGATTAGCTCTCTCATAAGAGACGCAGGAGGAAAGTGCAGCGCACGCGGATCGGCATTCGGTGAATGATCGCCCGGAATCTAAGAGAGCCGAGACACGATTAAGGGCGAAAATGTCTGGTTCGCATTCCCGTATAATATGATGTGTGGCAAGTAGCCGTAATACATGACCTGGATTCATTCGAAAGGGACAAAGGAGGAGTACACCTGTGAGGACATACTAATTTTTCCAGAGTCTACGCCGACGCTGGCGGATATTTCTATTACAGACAGACCTGTAGGCCCAGCAGCGCTAAGGAGCTCTGGGATATGAGAAGCCTCAAAGAAGCGTAAGCACGACGGGAGGTGATACTTTTGGGAGGATTCCAATGAGTGAAAACAAAAGACAGGGAAAAGAAGGACGTACGATCATGGTGGCATCGCATATCGTAAGAAAAGGCGAGCGGACGACAATGGCCAGTTGCGAAGCTGCTGCGACAATGCGAGAGATGGCATTCGCAACGTCTGGACGATAGGTGAGCTGCTCGGCGGGAGATGAGGGGTCTCCAGGAACGTTGAGGTCAGGAAAGTCGAGAGGGATGGGGTGGACTGAAGGAGGAACCGGCGTATTGGATGATTGGGATTGAGAGTAATTGGATGCAGAAGAGAGGGTGTGGTTTGAAAGAGAAAGGAGAGGAGGAGTAGGCGAGCGATGGTGCTTGAGAGGAGAACGAGGGGAAGTTGATGGTGATAATGAGGAGGAGCGCGAGAGAGAAGGAGAAGGAGGGTCCGAATTGGGACGACTTTGTGAAGCGTAGGCGGCATATATTTCGTCAATAGCGTCGCCTATAATGGCCTGCAGAGCGCGGAGAGTGGCGAAGGTCATGGCGAGGGTTAAATGTTAATTGGCCAACTCGACGAATGCCTTTTTGAACAAACCGCAGATCGAGGTACGGGCCCGAATCGGGGACTTCCTCGAGTGATTCTCATATGAAATCAACCTTGAAAGGAATACAACACACCACAATAGGTATACAACTTAGCTCGGATCTGAGATATTGTCAACAACCCCAGACAGTGCGACAAACGCTTCCAGCAACGCAGGCACGACGAACGGTTCCCGGCACTCCTTCTGAATGTCCTGCAAGATACGCGCGTGACGCGCCCGCTCCGCCGCAAGGGCCTCCTCAGCCTTCACCCGCGCCGCTGCTTCCGATGCTGCCACGGCACGCAACGTCTCAATATAATTTGACACCACGGATATGTACACTGCTCATACCCGTGAACATGTAGTATCAGTCCATAGAGTCAGACGTACCTGCAGGATCCTGGACGGGGGTAGGGGTAGGGAGGCCAATGCTCCTGTAAATACCCAGCAACGCGGCTTCAAGTTTCTCAGGCCGCGTCACAATAGCGGTTTCCCCATCTGGAATCTCTCGCATTTGTTCTGAAAGTACAAAGCTTCGAGTGAGCGTAACTGTCCCTTCAGCGTGCGCGCGCAGGTAGAGTGAGTGGATGAGCATACACCATCAGGAGGCCACTGAATGCTGGATGAGCTCCGTTGACATACTCAAGGAGGGAAAGGGCCTTTACATTGAACTGTCTTGCAGAGTCGAATATTCCAACTTATTGCACCGTTTAGTGACGGCCCACACAAACGTCTGGTCGAGGTCCATCCCATCTCGAGTGAGGGCTGAAAGGCTGGTACAGAACTCGAGCTCCCACCTGTGTAGACGCTATATCCCAGTACATCTCGATAACACTTGCGTAATCGTTGGGCTTTATGACATTCGACGATTTGGGATGCGGTAAACGAAAACTTGTAAGGATTTCCCTTAACCAGGGAATGAGAGACTGGATATTGTCTTGATTGGTACGCAATACTCTCAGCGCACTCTGTCCATCGAAGCGGATGCGCATGGCGAGTGTATTGCCTCTCCGTTCAGCGTGAATAGCAGAGCGGGGCATGGCGATGTCAGTCAGAATTCGTAACCAAGATCGAGATAACAGTTAGTTGTTGATGTGTTGATTACATATACAGCACGTGCAGCACGTGAGGAGAGGAGAGAAGAGAGGGGTCACCACGAAATCACACAGATTTTACATCTTAGAGAGTACCGAAGGGTAGAAAGTAGAATAGAAATTTTCATGGTTCACTAAAGCAGAAAGATTGCAGATCTTCCACGTCGCCAAAGCAGGACCACATCCTCTCCTCGTGAGCAATCTAATAACCAACACCGATCAGGTAATCAGCGAGATCCTCCACTACCTTAGCAGCCTCGGGGGCTTGGATCGGTGCATTGTATTCCGCAACGAGAATAGCCTGCTTAGTTTTCACCAGAACCGCACCATCAGCCTGAAAATACGACAGTGAGGAAAATCGAGACTCCAATTAAGGGTGTTTGATCCATACCCCCTTCTTCAGGTAGATGCTACGCTTGTCTGCTTGGAGGGTGAAGTGTTTATTCCCAGCAAGCCGGATGCCGCTCGACTGGGTTGTACCTGGGTTGGCGTGGGCTTTCAAGATCTCGTTTTGCTCTTGCGGCGAAAGCTGCAAAATTGGAATATATCGGCATAAAGGCAAGCTGATCTGTATATCGCACGCACACTGTAACCTGAGCTTGCTGCCCAGACGCCACCCTGTTGACCTAGAATGGCAGCTCTAGAAACCTTGCCACTGCCCACGAGATTCGTGTCGACGTAAGCTATCAATCGCTTGAATTGGAAGATCATGTGGCTCGTATGAGATAGATGGAACGTACCTTGCCAGGACATGATACGAGACGAGAGTCGAGGGTCGAGTCGAAGGGAAAGTTAAAGACAATGAGGAGACGCGACAACCCAAGGAAGCCAAGGAGCTGAAAGGATATCCCAATCCGGAGATCACCGCCCGATATGGTAAAATATCGGTGGTGACCGCCGTTGTGCGCCCGTTTGTCCTTGACTCTTCCTCTTCCTCTCCAATTGTCACTCTCAAAAGGAAGTTGAGTATCGATGACCGTTTACGTTATTGACCTCGAGGTTCTGAGCGCCTATATAATCAGTCACGTGCCGCGTACCAAAAGACGTTCACGCGTCTGATTTGTGATTGTTCATGGCAAGCTACCTTGAGCAACTCGACAATCTTACTAGAGAAGTCTCAGACAGCTTTCCAGGAAACGATGCTCTTATATCCCAACTTATAACGCTCGTCACCACATGTCCGCCCACATTTACATACATTCATGACCCCCACACGCCGCGCGCCACCGCGTCACTCGTCAACACTCTGATCTCGTCCTTATCTGCAATCGACGCAAACCCGTTTGCCCCGGACGATGACATAGTCCCCATAATCGCGTCAGCACAAGTTGACGCCGTCGCGTGTTTCTCGCCGCGTCTTTTCTATGACACAACCTTCAACCGACTGGCCAAGTGGCGTCCTCGCTGGGAGGACGGGTGTGAAAACTGGCCTGGGCGAACAATCAATGATGTACGCTACAATGACAGTCTCGATGGGTTCCTGCACGGCCTACGTGCCTTACAAGCCCAGCTACGCGGAGATGAAACCCAAGTGCGATCCCCGCGCAAGCGTAGGGGAAGGACCGATGATGGGCAGAAGATGGCGAAGGCCGTGAAGATGGTCCTGGTCGTTGACCACGCAGAGAGACTCAAGGAGTTGCTACCCGAGCTTCTGGTCCCCCTCACTAGATTGGCCGAGTTAGTAAGTCGCTTTTGACTGGCTTGTTACTGATCAAACCTGGTTCAGTCGAGAGTAGATATACAGACAATATTCATTTCTCGCCCCCCTTGGGCAGATATTAAACCGCCCTTAGGTGCAGCCGTCGATCCATTTCATCTATCTGTCTATCCGCCCTCTCAAGAAGGTACGCGTTCGTCCTCCCGCTCCTTATCAGCTTCAGACGAGCTATGCCTCAGACACGCTCCGAATTCTAACCTCTCGCTTTCCCACTGATGGCGACTTTGCGGCCGCACCGCATGCCTATCATCCCGCCCTTGCGCAACTCTACTCACAGTACGCTAATGCGCTGTATAGCACCTGCTCGCCCTTCACTCGCGACCCACACGAACTCGCTTACGTTGCTGCAGCTCAGTGGCCGAGCTTCATTTCACCGGTTGTTGAGGCCCAAAAAGGGGTCTCCGAGTTTCATCCCATCCCCGAGGACGTACGGTTGCGACTCTTGCGGGTGTTCTTGCCGAGCCTTACCGCCGCGCTTCATGTACTGCTTCCCCGGCGAACGCACGCCCGGGCATGGAGTCAGACGCCCGATCTAAACGAGGGCCCCGGTGTCGACGAGAGAGGTGTTGAGGCTGTCGCTCGCTCGTTACCTACGCTACAGAAATACATACTACTCGCTTCCTTCCTTGCTTCTTCCAATCCGCCAAGGACGGACATGCGCATGTTCTCACGAAGTCGTGAAACGCAATCCAAGCGACGGCGCGGAGGAACTCCTCGCAAGACACCGCAACGCAGCACAAGTGCTCCCACAAAAGTAGGTCTCTCTTCTGTGATGCATCATGAAACTGACCGCACTTCCGCACGCTCCTTCTAGGTACCTCAGCGTCTCGCTGGTCCCGCGGCGTTCCCTCTCGACCGCATGAACGCGATCCTCGCTACTCTACTCGAAGAGCACGATCTTGAATCGCGGGCCATTGGTCCCGAGTTCACGCAGTCGGGGGAATACACTGAGATGGAGCTCATGCGCGTTCACACCTCTGCTGCAGTATGTATTTCGCCACCGAGTTCGGTACTCCGTGTGCCTGTGGCTGATTGTTGCCATCACATCACAAGATCTCAGAGCTTGCTGCTGCTCATCTCTTATTGCGAGTGTCTCCAGCCGACCGCCTCGATGGGCCGCCCATGTACAAGTGTGGAATCTCGTTTCACGTCGCACTCGCTTTGGGGCGTGATATGGGCATACCTATGCTTGACCTTATTTGGGAGACGGGTTAGGTTCATACTGCACGTACGTTGTTGGACTGAATGTGACGGACGTCTTGTTCGGCGGTCTCGGTGTGGGCATGTGCTTTGGGCGCTCTTGTTGCCCTCGATCTTATGAAATAAGTGTATGCGAAAACATAATGCGCGTATCGTGGGTGGGTGGTGCATCGAGTTCTGAGGACGACTGATACGAATGGTGGATACTACTGGTATTTTACGTGCGCGGCTTGATAGTCCTCTGACGACACGCACGTCAAATTCCGTGCTTGGTGTTATCACAAGCCGGACAGAGGTGGATTACTTTTCCTCACGCATTGACCCCATCGAAGCTGAGAACCAATCGGCAAGAACACACCGGTTCTACCCGTTGCTTCCCTGGAGAAAGCATTAATTGTATCAGTGATCCTTCCGGTGTACTGCTTGTTTGGAGCGGAACCAGGGGTAAGGGTTGCCCATATATGGTATTACATTCCGGCACATTCCAACCCTTTTTGATCAAATGGAGTTGCGCCTGGCCATGTGGCATATATTCTCCAATCGGCACAACCTCTCTGCCCTCTGCCCTCCTGGCGTGTGATGTCTTCCTAGTGAGACCTCAATTTGGGGATCTTGGTCTCATGGTTGCTCGCATTACCACGTGCAAGGAACGCTTCGCGTGGTGGGGTGTGGAAAATGTGAAATCTTCCGATACATTCAGTCAGCTGCTGATGGATTCCTACTGCGAGCCCTGCAATTGCTTGGTAAGCCCGTTTCGTCCCGAGGCTACGTTCCGAGGCTTCAGACAGGCGTCCACACGACGATTGTGAAACTGACGGCTGTTGGGCTAGTTTACTTGAAGAATGAGTACGGTACCATTCAACTCGAAGATGTCAATCGTGACAACAGCGACCGCCGTGGAGTGTCAACCACGACGTCTGTCTGTAGGCATGCAACATATACCTGGTGTCCGTCGCATCTCACCTGGTTACCAATCACCGGTCAGGAACTTGGGTCTCGTGGTATGTGTAAAACTTTCCAATTAAGCTTTAAAGAGGGTTTTTCAGGCGATGACCGGTAACACGGTGGCGAAAGCCCGAAACATTGACTGCGGTCTCTGGCCAAGGCGGTTCTTGACGATTATCCGGATCCGCCGCCACCGCCAATAATGCAAAAGAACCATGTGGGACTTCGGCTTCTTTTACAGCGAGCCGCCGAGAAATTTCCCGATAAGGGAGGTGATTGAGCACGAATGCCAAAGGAAGCCTTCTCACGCGCAGCGGCTCGGTTTGCTGGCATCTTGCTCCAATGGAACATGCAGCCCAGGACATCTCACGAGCAGCGCCCTGAGTAATGCATCATTGCCCCTCATAAATACCCCCGCCCCCTCGTGTCTGTATCGGTCCCTTTCTCCCCAGGAATGTCGACCGGCCCCCCTCTCAGGAAACAGCGTATCGTAGCACTTGCTCTTTGCTGGGCTTGGTCTACCATCAGTGCTTCTATTGGCCTTAATGCTCTGATAAAGTATGTGCCCTGCTGCCCTTTCGTTCGTCGGTCCCAGAGTAACTTCAATCTATACAGGTCGAACCAGACACAAACGCGTTTCCGCAAGGAGGTTCCCTCAGGCGTAACTCTTGAGTTTCGTATTAATGGTATGTCTGCCAGCGCCCTTCCTTTTACACGCACCCGCTTAGCTCTTCATCTCGCGCAGATGTCTATCAACCTGGCGTCGTCGTCACCACCATTTGCGCTATCATCGCCCTCCTTGCAACAATCTTCCTCGCCTTGACCCAATTCCGTCCAGAGCGTGCCACTGGTTCGCTGAAGATTCAAGCATGGCTTCTCTCCTTTTTCAGTTTGTGGCTTTTTGCAACACAGATTCCCTATACTGTTTTTGTGGCGAACCACCGGGCCAAAATTGATGCCTTTCTTGGTGGCGTACAACTACCTGCATCAACTGTGCAAGCTGCGATCGCCGCGGCTGGTGAAACAGATAAATATAGCAAGCTACATTCTGGTACGTCGTGGTGTGCTTCAAGCCTAGGAACCGAGATACTCACTTTTCTCCAAGCTGTCCTTCTTGCCATTTTCCCTTGGATTACACTGCTCTTCACTGGCATCCTCATATTCATTCTTTTCGCGGCTGCCCGAAAAGGCGTACAACCGGAAACGACCTCTGAGCCAACGAGAATTGACAACGAAAAGGCTGGTAGTTAAACACGAAATATGATGACATGAAACTTGGCGTATAATCCCCTTTCACCTACTTGTATACGGAATTTTGTACCTTATTTCTAGTTCTCGATGAGTTGCCGGCACACATGTAGGCTTAGCACGCATCACAGTTATGGATCGGGATTTTTTGGACGCTGGTCGACCATTATTGTCATTGCCAGTAATGAGGGAGCTGCACATGTTCCCAGAACTCGGTTCTCTAAGTCTGAGGCTACTCTGATGTATTATCTTGTAATGCTTTTAGATACACCCGGGCGATCGTGACCACACGATGGTTCTCGATAATATTTTGTACACACGAGAGTTTCAGAATTACCGATTGACGATCATCGATCACGATTGGCAACGCGGTCGCAGCCAAAGTGACCAAGATTAACGACTACCGAGCAGTGAGCACTAATAGATCATTCACCAAACTGAGAAAATAGAGTATTAGTGACCTCTGCTCAAGAGTAGGGAATAAAACTTGCATCTTTTTGTTACACATGCGTACATTACTCAGTTATCGGTGTAGGTAGAAGCCCGAGAATGTGGGATGATTGGAAGCAGTGAACCTTTCTTCTCGCATCCACTCAAAGCCCGAGTGCTCCCTGCCGTGCTGATAGTGTGCTCAGACTCACACGTCGGGCGCCCATCACCAACCTCGTTTCACGACTTGCCAAATGGAAAAGGTACATCATGGGATTCCCGGTTTATGTCCTCGCTTCTCGCTTCACCTCGGGACTACAAGCGTGTAAGCTTCGCATGTCACACGGAGAATTGTTGGGTCGCTTGCAGCACCCGAGTGTGAGCGTTCCGACGCGGTCAGGCACCGGCGCTCATGGCGGCCGCATGATAACCTCCAAAACTCGCAATGGATGGATCACTGGGCGCGCAGTAGTTCTTTACGTGACGCACGCTAACAACAGTCACGAACGCGGAATATTCAATGGCAGGAAAGATGGTGAGATACCACATGTTCGTGTAGTTCCTATGAAGAAATGTTAGCATACGATACGGTCGCCACACCAACAGCGTATACGATCTACCTGTTTACTACCTAAGATCGCGTCGCAATACCTTGCGGGATCACCGGGTCTCCATCGGCAAAGGTATACCATATCGTCGTTGCTGGATTGTGCGCTCGCGTCGAGACCAACAAAAGCCAATTGTTCTATTCCGAGATCGGCCGGCCTGGAATCGTCCTGGGGCCGGTCTTCCTGGCGCTGTGGTGAGAATCGGTCGTAGCCGCCCCTCGACGACAAAGGCGGGCTCGGGCTCGTATCAGGATAGTAGTCCTCGTCATCCTTCTCGTCGCTCCAGACCATGGGTTCTTGTACGGGAGACATTTTCGACTCCGCCTGCTCCTGCCCCTCCAAGCTCGCTACCCGTCTTCTCAACCTGGCATTGTCCTTCTTCTTGGTGCGGAGCTCGTCTCTTGTGTCCTCCAATTCTGCTTCCGTCTCCATGTACCGTCTGCGAAGGTGGCTGTGATCGCGTTCGAGCTCGGGCCCGAGTGCTGCGCGGTAGCGCACGTCGTCATCTGTGCGGCGGGCGCGCTCGGTGAGCATCTCCGAGAGCGCTTTGTACTTTCGAACTTCGGCCTCAAGCTTTGTCACTCGGGCCTCCAAGGTTGCGCGCACCAGGGCGACGCCGTTGACGGTTTGTGATTCCGCAACGGCTGCGCGGGCTGAGAGCTCTTCGTTCTCGGAGCGCGTGCTACTTGCGAAAGCAGAGGCCCTCTGGTATTGCTCGCGGAAGAAATCGACGTCTGCCAACGCGCGCGCCTTTTCACTACGCAATCTCTCGGCTTCAGCCTGTAGGTTAGCCTTTTCTTGGGACCAAAGTGCGCGTTCCGAGTACAGGACCCTAAGCGCTTCATCGTCTTGATCCGTCTGGACGCTGGCTGCTGAACGGTCGGTCATTCTCCTATCGTGTGATGTTCCATTGCCAGCTTGCGTGTGCACAAACTTTGCCTTGCCATCAGTCGTTTGTCTACGCAACGTGTTCACCCTTGTCCGTAGTTCGGAGATCTCCTCGGACTTTCTGTGGAGAAGATCCAGTGCTGCCGCAGGTTGACTACCTAGAGATGCCTGGGGTGACGTGTCCCGCGATTGACTTCGAGCTGAACTCGACGCGGTTGGAGGGACTTCGTCCTCCGAACTTAACTAGAAGTAGGGGCTTTAGAACTGCAAGCAACGCAGGGCCATGGGCATAGTTACCTCATCACCACGCACCAAACGCACATCCGCTACATCATCCAGTCCGGGAGGCGAATCCTGATTGGCAACTTGGCCCGATTTGTTTCGGATAGCCGGGTCCTCAGAACCGTGTGGAGGATCCACTCTACGACGCTCACTTGGGGAAACAACCTCCAGCACTTCGTCTGATCTCCTGGGGGCTATAAGCTGCGACTGGGTGGGAGATTCCATTACACCCATGACTTGCTTGAGAATCACATGCGGCGGAGGACGTTCAGGGCTTTGGGATGTCTTCAAAGTGCTGGTACGTCCTTCAGCAACCCTCCTAAAGCTTGCACCAGCGCGCCGCAGCTCATCCAACCTAACACGGGCCTCAAAGGCTCGGCGTTCCGCGAGTGTTCCGTTACCGGATCGCAATGGGTCACTTTTTAAGGGACCAGGTTGCTCGACGGTGCTTGTACCAGGGTTTCCAATTGGTGAAGGACCAGGGTTGGCAAGCTTCCTCGTCAAAGGAGATTCCGAGGCCAAGGCGGTGGCGTTCAAAGGGTCAAGGTTGACGGGTAAGACGTGTGGAGCAGCGGGAGTGGGCAAGGGACTGGAATCCTTGGGAGTCTCAGTAACGCCTTCGTGTTGTATAGAGGTATTCGTGGCATTAAGTTGTCGGTGAACACCCTGGGTATTTGGCCCTAGGACTTGTAGTTTGTTCGTATCTGAGTTGCTACTCTGGATGTCTATAGGGGGCCGGCTTATCGACAGTTCCGGCGACCCTAGAGTGTTTCCGGTCAAGACCTCAATGACGCCTTTAACATCCTTCGCGGGTGTTTGCAGGGGGGCACTTGGAACTGAGTTCGGGGCAAGGTTCCCAGATTGGTTCGACGTAGGTTGAGGCTGGGACTGCGATTCCTCTTCTTCTTCACGCAACGTGACAATTTGGGACTCGGAAAGGGTCAACGGCCGCGGTGATAAAGGCTGGGGACTCGATGCCCGTACGGAAGTCATTACAGTGGGAATATCCCGGGTTTCGACCCCAGTTCGTTTTCGTTTCGGTGGTCCGAATTTCGCACCCGGAGTTGGCACCCACATCTCAATTTCTTCAAGCGGAGGATGGGGAAGCGATGCTCCGGTGGTAGAGAGGTCCGTACTATTTGGAGGAGTGCGATGACGTGCGGTGGACAGTTCTTCACGGTCACCTCCAACTGCCCTCTCGACGTTGGCGGCATGTCTCTGCTTCCTTAAAGGTGGGGATTCTTCATCATTGCTACCTGGAGAGATGGAACGGGTGTGTTGCTTGCGCTTCCGAGTTGAGCGGACAGGGGGTTCGGTGATAGTTGCTGCGTCGTCGTTGTGTTTTCTGGACTGCCGTTTGCGTGCCGCTGAGGTCAATGATGACGACGAAATAGAGGCTGGAACAAGAGATTCCTTCGCTGTATCATCCTGTATATGAATGTGTCGAGGAAGAACGATCACAGGATATGCACCTTTCTTTCTTTCCCAAGCTTTCACGAGTTCAGGAGAACAGTATGAACTAGGAACCCAGTCAAGCGGCCAAGGCTTGCCCGTCTTGGGGTCCTTACCGGCCCATCGTACCTGGTACCGTTTCCCGTCCTCTGCGAGAATCTCAATGACCTCCCAAGAAGTTCCTCGTTTGGGGCTGGGATTCCTTCGACTTCTGTGGGACCCCGAAGACATTGTTAATAACTATAGAGTTTGCTCTCGGTCCGAGAGGCACAGACGTATACACGAAGACGGTGTTCAATGAACCAGATCAAAGAAATGACGGAATAGCCAAGGCCAAGCTGAGTGTGGCCTTCGGTTAAGTCATTGTTGTCGCTGACTAAGCACATGGGATCTCGGTACCGGTCCAGCCGTGGACTTCGTACCGTGGACCGTCCTCATGCGCACCGCCACATCAACACACTTTTAACAACCGGGCACTTATGGGACTCAGCGCTCAGAGCTACACCACAGGGGTTTGCGTATCTCCAGGGATCTTTGGTTGAATGAGCAGAATTTTCTTTGGGCTGTGGCCAACGATTGACTTGTGATTTGATCTGCCAGTGACTCGACTGATAGCGATCTTTTGATGAACTAAACAAAATTGTCACGTTGGCAGTGTCCACGGCTGGGCGGTGAAACAAAATGAAATGACAAAACTGGTAAAAATTGCAAAGAACAAAATGGACTAATGCCACTTGGCCCACTTCATAACCCGGATCGTATATCATCTCTTTTTGCACCGTTCTCACATCCACACCCTGTTGTAGATGCACGTCCTTGTTAACACGCGAAGTCCGTCAGTCAGGCTACTTGCCGAAGACCACTGGCAGAACCTGAGTGGCGCGTGGTGCACGTGCAAACTGCATCATGGCCTGGCTCATGTCGCCGTCGCCGACTCCCTATCAACGCTGGTTTCATTCCCCCCGCAGTGAGAATGGTCCTGTGCGCACGTTTAGACCCACGCGTGCAGGCTACGTGCTGTGCATCACTTGCAGGCATACGGCCTATCAGTGCACGCAGTGCTAATGAGACGTCCTCCTGCCTGCCGCGCCTATCTCGACAGGTCAACTATAGCCTTGCGAGGGCCGGCTACCTTTCCACATACACAGTCAACCATGCACGTCATGTATGGCCACTGGTATAGGACGCTTCGTCGCTTGTGCGTTTGCATAGCTGATCTGTTGAAAGTCGTGCATGTACGTTGATATGAATGAGATCGTCGTGCTTTCTCCACGCGGAGGTGTGTCCGTCCACATAGGCCAATAGCAGCTTAACTTAACCAAGCTAGGCTGCTTCAATGTCACTATGGCTGGGAAAGATGGTCATTGTGTCGGAAGTTACCAGACGTCTGCCGTTCCATTTCCTGACGCAGACCTGCACTTTGTCACTGGGTCCGGTCGTTCACGGTGATGAACATGACTTGTAGCCACGCCTTTGTATTAACATTGCATTCAGGTTGTCTGCCATGTAGGTGGAGTACTTGCTCACATATGGTCTAGTTTGACGTCCGTGTGTACGCAGACGGGGTAGTGAAAAGTTACGATCTTCGTCCAGTGCAAGAATTTCCGCGTTTTTCGATGGGCTCGGACAAATGCCGATTGTCTGCCCTGCTCAGCGAGATCTCCTGATGTCCTACTCAGCATGGCTGGTGTGCTTGGAGCACAGAAAACGGCCAGGAGTGTGAGATCAATTGATGCAATGCTATCGCATCCGCTACTTACATTGCCGAAACGGCTTATACAAATGAAATTCGAAGTTGTGACCGGATAAAGACATGTTACGAAGAATCCGATTGACATTATCACCAACATGGAATGGGAGCCCCTGGCAACCAGCGTATAACATATACAAATTTTTAAAAGTCATCTTCCAAGGACAAATCAGGTATGCGCGTCGGAATGTTCGGCAAAGGAATGGGTCACATCGCAGGAATGTTCATACGGAAGATGGGGTGCCGGAGCCCCCTTTTGGGGTTCTGGCGTAGATTTTCGGTATATATGTGGAATACATTGGCAACCGCTTACTAGTGCCCCGCATCACGACACGGTTGTACGGTATCTGTTGTCCATGTCAACAGAAGTATCCGAGACCTTCCGGAGGCATCTTTTCCCGTTCGAGTCCTACGAATGTAGTTCCATACTACGGTTAGCACTAGCACTATTGTGTAATTATTTAGCTGCGGGTGCAAGAGGTAAAATGAAGCTATGTTCCGTTGAACCGTTGAAAATAAAGTGGTGAAGCGCTCACATGTTCTTTAATGTTTTCATTAGAAAAAAAAACTTATGACCATGGACCACAATTGTCAGAACTGACCTCCGGGTGAACAGCCTCGAAAACTTCATTTATGGCAGTCCAATTTATTACCAAATATGGGCACTATCTCCGGCTCAGCCACAATTTGCGGATGTGAGTGAGGTGGCAGTGCAATCGCACAGTCTCCCTTGACACGTCTTCCTATTCACCCCCTCGATTCATCTAAGTTTCAGGATCTTCATGTCTGTGCGCATGACAAACGTGTCGATTAAGCATAGAAAATCACTCGCTATCATGATCCTCGAGTCTGTCTGAACACTGCCTCGAGGAGCCTTCTGACTGCGCTACCCATCTATGTCATATGTTAAGCTCCGATGTCCACCCGATCGTTCTGAGTGCACTGGCGACCCGAAGGGCTCGGTACCTACGTTACCCGAAGGGGCTTCGCCTGGTGACTCCAGCCTGGGCAATCTTGATTATGAGCTGTTGACGGCGATTTGTTACTGTCACGGAGCGATGCGTCATGAACTGACTGACCGTATGGACGAACAGCCGCCAAGGGTGGGTTCAAACTTATATTAAAACAAGACATTCCCCGAGGGTACGCTTGACGACAAAAAGTCAACGCGTATAAGATTGTGAGCCCTCCGAATGCTCGCCTTGCAAGGGACGCTCACTGTCACATCCTTCCATCCCATTTTCTCCTCTATGGATGAACATGCGCTGGACAGTGGTTACATCTCTCCTTCCGGTTCCATGGGGCGGAGGGCGCGGGCGCCGACTCCCCCTCAACACCGTCTATCTACACAGCCACAACAACAACTTCCACCACAGTGGACGAGCTTGGGAGACACTAGGCTGCCTGGTGAGAGATCTCCTTCTAACACATCGATCCGCGTTCACCTGTACTTCTATTACAGGGCCTTCTCAGATCAGGGCTAATCCTAGTCGGCCCTCTCCTACGCGTCGCCTCCATCCACATAACGAGCATTCTCCTAGCCCAACTCCCTCGAGCTACAGCTCCGGATTCACGCGAGCCCCCGCACACGAAAATAGACAAGGTATAGCACCTCAACCAATGCGCCATACCTTCACCCACCCAGGAGGATGGCCAGACCGTCTTCAGCGCACCAGGACACGAGGGTCAGTTGGAAGCGCGACCCGAGCTCGGACAACATCACGTCCACCCTCGTACCCTAGTTCAACGCCATCTCAAGAGCGCTTAGGCAAGCGTAAACGTCCCACAAGTGCCGAGAGAAGCACCGCCGTTCCTCAGACAGCTGGGACAGCCGGGACCCAGCGTGAAACCGTTGGTCCGAGTCCGCAGCGCAGCCACCGGAGACACCACAATGTCGCGGAAAAGACCCACTCCACTCTGCTCCCCTCCGGTGGAATGTACATGACATTTCCGTTGGATATTCCCTCTCCCGAGCCGGAAATTGAGGGCGGTGCCCCGGCAGGTCCTCCTCCCTTTGCGCATGGGCCAACTGAGTTACCGCCCCGGCCTTACGAAACGCAAACAGCCGAAGAGGGCAGCGGACCGGAGCGGCCCGCCAAGAGAGGGAGACTTCCCGCAGACGTCATGGACCACGTAAGTGCCACTAGAACAGTTATCTGTGCCACGTTCTGACCTGGGGTGTTCTGTGGTAGTTACCTAAGATTGAAGGCCGTTTGCATAAGATAGAGGTGGCTGTACAAGACTATCTTGACGCGAGGAACAAGCGAGCGTTGGAAAAATCCATGCTTCCTGGTTCTGAATGAATTTCATCACGTTCGCAATTTCTTCTGTACTTTTGCACTTTATCCCATTGCTGTACTGCGTACTGACAGACTTGGACTCTTTGCACGCCCGTCCTTGTAGGATTTAATTGCATACCCCTAGTTACCCATTACCCTCACGCACACGCACACACATTCTGTAATGATGTTGTATTGCCTCTCACTGCCATATTATCACGTGACCCATTAATTATTAATCGAAAATGTGGACTCGGAGATCATAGTTGATCGCCTCACTCAGCTGCTGCCAGTCGTTAATCATCAACGGCATGTGTTAGAGCAGTGATCGTGCGGTGTTCTTGCTTTAGCACATTATGTTCAGCGCCCTACTCACCCCTCTCCGCGCGAGATTCGAAACGCCACATCGCCTTGAGGCTGCCACGACACCAGCAGGTGACAACGAGGATGCCATAGCGCCGGAGGACTTTGCACGCGATGTACTCATCGAACTCATGAGGAATTCTGTGGAGAAGCTCAAAACAACGGGTGACGTTCGCTCTAAGGTGGAGGTAGGTGCTCTACGTAGCGACCGAGCTGTACGTTACTGACCTTTCACAGGTCTTGACCGAAGTACACCGGATTATGCTTGAGGATGCGTGCACAAAGGAGGTCTTCCGTGAATTGGATGGTTTCCTCGCCATCATCAACATACTGTCCACCCTCCGCATGTGCCGCGAAGAATGCCTCTCCACGGAACGTGAGGAGCAGGCTCTTAGCGAGATCATCGAGGCTGCACGCCTCGTATTCGTCATTGCATCCGAGGCAATGTCTGATGACGAGATGAACTCGCAATACTTTGAGGTGTGCCATATCATTCCCGTCCGCCACGTCCTTATGCCCTTTCAGCGCCACGTGGGGTACGAATCATTCGCACAGGCGTTGCAACCGCTTGTCATGGATGCCAAGTTCGAAGATCAGATCCTTGGCTTCCTCTTCTCTCTCGCCCTTCACAATTTCTCTGTCTCCAGCCTGTTTATGTCGCTTCGTAATGCTGAGCACAATGATGTTGATGCGCGGATCAAAGATATCGAGGTCCGCCTTGGCGTTATCGCCCAGCCAGGTGCCATCGGTATTCTCTTGGATCTTCTGCCAAACCTTTCCGAGGATTCAATGCTGAATTACGTGGTCTATAAGCTCCTAGAGCGGCTTGCGGCTCTTAAACATAGGAACAAAGTTATCCTCTCTGGTCTTGGTATTTTGGAACGCCTATTTCAAACTTTCACCTCTCGAAAGGGAACTTCTGCTCCGAGTCAGGAGCAGCGGGTCATACAAAAACTACTGAGGCGGATCCTTGACTTGGGTGCCACTACTGTTGACGCGCGGATCATGTTCCAGTCTGCAGTTACGCCCGATGGGGCTCTCGAAGCGGATATACTGGAATTGATTCGGGCGGGAATCAGGTCTAGGTGGCCGGACCACTTCTCATTCGAAAAAAGTGCTGTTCTCAAATTCCACGAAGAAAATACAAAGGGTTTGCCCCCCACGGGCTTTACATTTCTGGTATGTCAGGTTATTTTGTTGTTGAACTGCTGCAGACTTCTCTGCCCGAGTACAGATTTGGATCTGGCTTGAGCGATACCCTACTCAGGAAGCACAAGATATCTTCTCTTTCCGCATCTCGACGCGCACACTCTTTCATATCAGGATCGGGGTCGATGGTCGGTTGGAATTGTGGAGTCACGGCCAGCCCCTTCCCGGAGTTATAACAAAATCCAGCTTTCCCAAATCTCGGTGGTTTCATATCGCAGTGGTTCATTACCCTCACCAAGGGCCGCACCCTAACCTTCGTTCGTGCCGTACCTCGCCTCCCCAACCTATCTGATCGCCGCACCAGGTTTCTTCGTAGATGGCGTTCTGATCGATCTCATGAACTGGGCTTACCCTCGACCGGAAATGACTGCCCAGACTGGTACGTACGCAATCGGAGATGATTTGGAGGAGGCAAGCATGAGCTGGTGTGTGGCCTCAGCCACTTTATTATCCAAACCCCTCGGTGCGGTCTTTGTCTCTCTATAACCCTGTTTTTGGTCTAAGCAATAGTCTAGGAGACCACCTTCCTCGTTTAATCCATCACCTCGGGCCCAGGTATAATGCGACATTTCAATCCCAAAGTCTCGTCAAGTTCTTGACATATGAGGCTTCTACTTCACTTAACATTTTTTTGTCCAACCTCGGCTCGTCTAAGAGTGGAATTTCGCCTGACGTCGTGGCACTGGCAAAAGCTATAAACGGTGGTATCGGCATAGAAGAGACCCTTGTGGTGTTTTCATTTAGCCCAGCAGCATATATCTCACGTGTTGATGGGGCGTTGACCACTCTGAACCGTTTCACGAAAGATGGTAATGTGTACGCAACAAAAGCCTGCAGTTTTGACACTGCGATGTGGGAGATTGGCGGAGTGGCCGTGGCTTTACGGCTGATTCAGCTAGCAAAGGTACTGCATATTTCAATGTTTCAGAATAGGCTCATTCAATTTGAACAGATGCCACACGAACTCTCTCGGGCACTTGGTATACTCACCGATGGACTGAGACATAGCTGGCAGAATTCAGAAGACATGGAACGCATGCGTACGTCGATATCCTTGTCTAGCTATCATGTTTTAAAGGAATCGTATAGGTGGATACGAAATTCTATCTGACATTCTAAGAAACAAAAACGAATTGATCAATACAACAAGCTACGAGACTCTCTTTGAGTTTTTGGGCATAAATTTTAAGACACCAGAGTCAGTGGTAACTAACATGCATTCGTGATTTTGTTTTTTCACCCTCATTCCTCAGTCACTCAACAATCACAAATCCCGTTGCGTATCGCTTCATTGCCTTGGATTTTGATCTCTGGTCGAAGACACGTGATGAGATCCAGCGCGTTCACCTTGAACACTTTATCGATCTTGTCACGACAAGCCGATATAGACGTTTCAACGTGAAGCAACGACTCTCTGGGATGGGCCTTACGCGCCGCTTCTTGTTTGTGTGGCAGACTTCCTGTTATGCGGCTGAAAGTCTGCCATATTTCTTGAAGTCATTTAAAGCAGTGATGGAATCATCATTCTTTGCGGAAGACACCATCAAGCCCGTATTGTCTTATTTAGCTGCCCATCTTCACGACGGTAAGCGCTGTGTATTGTCGCCTAGTGTGACACTGAATGTCTCGTGAAGTCCCAATAGATGTCTCCTCTCCGAAGTCAGTTATCTCTCGGTTTGATCATGACCGCTCCCGCGAAAAGGCGGAACAGCTTCTCGAGGTCTTCGTCTCAATCATGTCAGAGTCCGCTGACTGTTATACGCGATTCTCTGCTGCTCTTCCTGTAACTCGCATCTATCTCCTCCTACTCGGGGATAGGCCTTCGCCCTTCGTTGCCAAGAAAGTACTTGATCTCATAACAATCAGTTTCAAGAGGTCAAAAACTTTCAGCCGGAAGTTTGAGCTCGTTAGTGGATGGGCAGTTTTGAAGGCCGTCCTCCCTCATGCTTGGGATGCCAACGTCCATTCTGCAGCGTTTGGCATCCTCTTAGATCAGACTCGGGACAAGGGACCCGCTGTAACTTGTCCCCATATTCTCCCTACAATCCTGAGCACTTTGACTAGAATGCTAGTTGCGGTAGCCCAAGTCCATACCCAAGGCGTTGACGCAAGTGACAATGGTGTGTCCTATGGTCCGTTTGAAGGTTGGCGTAATCTCATTGAACATATGTGTTCCAATGTTCAAGATGGGCACGTCATGACCAATGCCGAAGCAATTCTCGAAGAGATTGTCTACTTACAGTCTTCATGCCCCACGTTCCGACAATTATTTGAGTCCCAACAGACAACACAAACGTTCATCCATGCATTTCAGTCATTCGTGACTCGCCTCTCATTAGCCAACGAGATTTCACAACATCATATACGAATAAGCGAGAAGCTTATGCACTTCGGGCTGACACTGTCATTAGACGACGCTGTTGCGGGGCCGCAGAAGCACGAAGTAGGTCTTCTTCTCTTCCTATTCGTGCAGGCTTGACATTTTCTGGAGATCTTGGGCATTCTTCAGAACGCTGAACAGCTCATCAATGGGGATAATGTCCAAAGTACAAAGATTGACCCGTCACTAGTCTCAGAGCGGCGCTCAGTCCGGCATCGCTTTGGATCACCGAGACTCAGCCTGCAGCTTGGCGAGCGCACTGTCCAGAAGTCGATGTCTCGAATTCAAGAATGGCGTGCCACCATTGTCTTGACTGAGCGTAAGCGGCTGCACAAAAACCTCTTGGACCTGTAAGGCACCCTTGATACGACTTGAATGTCCCCTGACTCGTGAGTTAGGAAGGAGCAGAACCGCCAAGTATCCTGTCTGAACGATTGGATGATCCCACTGTCTGCGGAGCGCGGGCTTTGGGAAATACCTAATCTACATCGTGCATGGCGACTAGATGAGACCGAAGGTCCTCACAGAGTCCGGTAGGCAAACTTCAGGCATATTCGTTGCGCATTCTCTCACCATTCCCAGAAAAAAAATGGAGTCGAATATGGTTGCCCCGCTAAGCTCGAAGATTGACGAAGGTAGCGCCTTACGGGCCATTGAGCTACCTCAGCCAGATGACCAATCCTCATTCCGCGTGGATATGCCTCCGTGGGCGGAGTCATACGAGATCTCATCTACAGATGTGGATGGTAATGCCCATTTCCCATCTCGTCTGATCCATCCTGAACACTTTCCAGATACTCGTCACTTAGCGGAAGTTGTTGCAGATGACAAGCATCGTAGGGTGCGTCATGAACTTGAGCCCGGAGATGTGATCGAAGCCGTCAGCACTATCGCAAGAATCACCGGCGTTGACTCTTCTCGTGAGTCTATATCACAGAACCGGTGATGACCATTCTCAGTGGGATTAGCTGCTCTCTTGATCTGCGGGAGGACACACTTCTATATCCTCGAGGGTCTAGTAGAAGACGAAGACGGGGATGTAATCGATGCGCAAGATGCTCCTCGAAGTTTGTTCTTCGTTCCTGGTAGCATCTTAGAATTGCATGGTATTCAACGAGCTCAGAGGTGGTAAGGGCATGCTTTCAACCTCTTACTTCTTCAGCTTCAAGTCTACGACAGGTCCTACGAACAGATAGCCAACATAAGCAATAGGGCGTTCCTTTTCCGTGACGTTGCGTGAGTTGCAGCTCTGTTTTTTTGGGGACTGTCAGTGTACTTATCCAATATACTCATGAGGCTCGAGATCTATCTCAAAGATAGTCGCTCTGTCCTTCTTGTCTTCACAGATCGCGGGAAGAGGACCGACATGGACCGGAGGCTGTCATCTGCTATTAACGGGCGTTCGGCAGCGGGCCACACCCCTGGCCTCACTCCAAGCCTCACCCCCAGTGTCTTTAAATCCCCTTTTGTAAGTAAATTTGGGGCGCGGGTCTTCGCTGGATTCCGGCCGGATGAACTCTCGACGGCTCAGCGGAGATGGCAGGCTAGAGAAATCAGTAACGTTCGTTAATATTCGACTTATGTGTTGTCTTCTCACCTTCATTACAGTTCACCTATCTGAGCATCCTGAATCAGATTTCCGGTCGTACGCCAAGCGATGCCACGCAATACCCCGTTTTCCGTATGTCATCTTCCTAGACTAGGACCACCGCTGATTTGGGCTGCCTCAGCATGGGTACTCCAGGATTACGAATCTGAAAATTTGGATCTCTCATCGAGAAGTATCTTCAGAGAGTAGGTCTTCATTTCTTTCAACTCGATTACTCCGCAGGCCAATGAGATGTCAAGCTTGACGCAGCCGATGGGTGCATTAACCCCGGCACGGCGTGAGGCTGCCCAGTCGCGCTACGAGAATCTAGAAAGTGTCGGCGAGAAGCCATTTCACTATGGCACACATTTTAGCTCCTCGATGATCGTGTGCCACTACTTGATCAGGTTAGCGCCATTCACGAACATGTTCAAGACCCTGCAGGTGAGAAAAGGATCCATACCGAAGAATGATCTCAACTTCTTGTCAGGGTGGGGATTGGGATTTACCAGATCGCCTCTTCAGGTACGGTTCCTTTCTAATTCCAACCAGTCTTGACGTTCTGGGCAGCCATATCCAGAGAGCATACAGTTCAGCATCTCAAGACATTAGAGGGGATGTTCGAGAACTTATCCCTGAATTCTTCACCTGTCCAGAGCAAGTCTATGCGATCTCAGGCTAATGAGCCAATCGATGATGATGAACTCCTCGATAGGTTCTTGGAGAACTCAGCGAACCTTGACTTCGGAGTTCAGCAAAACACGGGCGAACGAATACACCACGTTGTACTTCCCCCGTGGGCGAAGAAGGATCCCCTGTTATTCATTGATCTGAACCGACGAGTGATTGTTACTTCCAGTCCTACTCTTTTACAGCACTGACGATGACTCAGGCACTAGAGAGCGACTACGTCAGCGAAAGCCTGCCTGCATGGATTGACCTTATCTGGGGTTACAAGCAGCGTGATCCCGCCTCCCTGAACGTGTTTCATCCTCTGAGCTACGAAGGGTCCATAGGTGCGGCTTTCCCCATACTAAGTAACCGGATGATTGACTCCTGAAAAGACTTGGACTCCATCACGGATGAGCTGGAACGGGAAGCAACCGTTGGGATTATCCATAACTGTAAGTGGTCAATTTGGGCACTTGTACTTCTCCGCTTAGACCAGGATAGTCGGCCAAACTCCTCGGAAGCTGTTTGGTGCACCACATCCCCAGCGTTTCATGGAAGGACCTTCGTCGCTGCCCCTCGGAATATCATACGGGATTGAAGAAAATGTTGGTCTCTTGGCGCAAGGAAAACGACCCGCTATTCGTGGTGAGTACTCGTTCACTCCGCCAATCAGACTTATTATCTATCGCCCTTCTCAGGCCTTCCTCAAGGCATTCCCGTCCAGAACCTGACAGTTGACGTTTACGGGGAAAAGATATTACCGCACCCTGCTGGTACCCTCTCAGTACCTTCTCATCCACATGAGCAACTGGAATGGGGATTCAGTCGCAGTGGTAGGGCAGCAGCTAGCCAGCTACGCACTTTGGTTGATGGTAAAGTATGCCGGTGTCCTAACTCTGGGTCGTATCTTGGCTTATAGTTGAATAGGTTGTCCAAGTCATTGAAGGGATCGATTGCACCTGTGCCACATTTGCGGACTCGGAGAACCTAATCACCGGGTCTGAAGATCACATCGTCCGGCTCTGGCGCGTTTTACGAAACCATTCAGGACAGGTCACCCTGAACATCTCGCTCTCGAACATGATGAGGGTACACCGGGATGTCATTCTCTGTGTGGCTGCTTCAAGATCTTGGTCGGTCATCGTCAGTGGGTCCAAGGATGGAAGCGCCGCACTATGGGATTTAAACAAGGCGGTATATATGAGATCCATCTGGCATGGAGAACGCGGCACTGTTGGAGTTCATCTGGCTGCCATTAATGAGAGCACTGTGCGTAATTTCTTTTCTTCGTTTGTGAGAGCGGTGACATTACTATCCTTTAAGGGGTACATCGCGACGTGTTCACGGCAAAAGTTGTGCCTTCACACGATCAATGCTAGACCCATTGCTAGCATTGACCTCAACTTCTCGGCAACACTCCCGCACGTGCCCCCAACAATTACTTCTCTTGCTTTCCACGAACGGGAGTATTCTCGTCTGGGGGTTCTTGCCACTGGGTCTCCGGATGGAAAGATTACGCTCAGGACCTGGAACACAGACAGTACGCCAGAAGGGGAGGCAGCCCAGTGGGAGTTTGTCACATTGAGAGTCCTGAAAGCAGAGAAGCCCAGCACCATCACGGTCTTACGATTCGTTGGGTATGTATGAGAAGTTTCTTCTCCAGTCGCTTGTACTCAAAACACATGCACTTTCCAGGGAACGACTGTTTCATGGAGATAGCGATGGGCAGGTGTTTTCTTGGGACCTCCCAGATTGAATATATTCGCTTAGATAGTTTGTGTCTCGGTAGACAGAGCACGTGAGGGTCTCACATTAATTATTGAACGAGCGCGTTGTTACGACACAGAACCAACGTGCACTTCCTCACACTCTTTTACAATATAACAACGACGTTCCTTCTTCTTCCACCTCCCTGGCAACTCTAACCCTCTGCGGATTCAACGTTCCGCACCTGACACTGTCGCTTCGATACCCTTACTCAGCCTTGTACGCGAAGTCGATTTTTGCACGCCCTTCTGAACCTAACCCTCTTCAGCAAGGCACTGTCTGAATTATCATCCACGAGTACATCACTGAAAGTTTAATTCTCTGGGTCATCACCGAATAGGATTGCCATAACCTTCGTCTGGCACGATGTCGAAACGGTCCTCGGCGCCATCAGAGACTCCCTCTCGCGTATCCCGGCGTTCTTCTGTAGCGGTACCTGCTAGCATTCCCAAGTCGAGAACCACCTCCAACGCGTCGCTTATAAGCGACATCAGCAACACGACTACGGTGACACCCCAAAACCTCAGTAGTGGTGAATTACCCCCTTCAGGCGCGCATCCTTCCCGGGCCAAGCGTATGTCCACCTCTATTCCAACATTCTCTGCGATTCGACGCCAGTCCGCACCTGTGCATGGACTTGGCAGTGACTCGCGTTCTACGCCTATAGTCAGTCCGCCCGTAATATCGACACCACCCCGTGTCGTACCTGCACCTCAGCGCGACTCAGTGGCACGCAAAGCTCCGCCGTCTGTGGCTGGCTCCACTCGGACGGCGCGCTCAAGTAACCCTTTTGGGGCCGCAGATTCGTCAACAAGAAACTCCACGCCTGTTGTTCCGTCGACGCCGCGCTCCCGCGTCTTGTCCTTGACCACCCTTCCTGAACAGTCTCGCATAACCGAGTCCCCGGCTACGACTCTCTCCGTTTTGTCACCGTCAATCAGCCTTACGACGCCCAGTCCACAATCCAGCAAGGCCAAGTCTTTGCCAAGAGGCATTCCTGCAAAATCGCCCTCAAGGAAATCTGGCGCACCGTCCCAAACCAACAGCAGGTCATACAAACGACAAAATGGATCCGCACGTTCTATAAATTCCATGTCTACACCTCCCTGGCAGTTGGATCTCCCTCAAATTAATGGCGATGAAGACTTTGCTGGCTCTACGTCAATCTGGGATGGGGATGATATGACACTTGACATGGTAACTGAAGCTGACGATGAGAACATTGATGAGGAGGTGGGTGCTCTCAACAATGCTCCTGTCTGGCACCAACTCGAACCCGTCATACAGTTTCAGAGTGGCCTCAAGTCGCTTTTGGGGGTACACACGAGAAAGCTTCTTCATTATAAGCGACTGCTCGAACGTGCACAAGCAGCTACAGCAGCTCAACTCCACGCATTGCAAGCTGAAGTACGCATCCTGCGCGAACGCGAGCGGCAATGGGAGGAACGTGGGACTGCATCCCTAGTGACTGATGGCGATAACGTCTGTGTATGCGGTGGCCGTAAAGGAGCGGATTATTGGAGCGGATATCGCGAAGACGGAGATAGTCCCGACCGAGAAAGGCCTGACTTATCGAAGGCCCTGAAAAGGGAGACAAACGGCGACTTCAACGAAGCCGAGCTCAGAAAAGCTGTCCGATGGCTTAGTCGAGATGAGCGCATGAGACTGTAAGTCGGAGAGCCACCTTCACGAATGGACTGTGCCTGATCGTACTCTCAGAATGACGGCCATACTGGACTGTAAACACGCTTCTCTTTGTCTTTATTCCGTATTTTGGTGCTGACCACGCACAGCCTGCCTTCCTGGCGACATTCGCCTTCAGATCCTATTATTAGAGAAGTATGCCAAGGCGTCATTCGACATCGTCGGGAACCTTGCTCCGGACCTCGCCTTCAAAATTCTTAAACACCTTAGCGTATCGGAGCTTGTTGGTGTTGAATCTGTGCGTGTTTAGTTCACATTACTTCACCACGTGCCACGCTAGACACGCCCGGTCTATGTTAGGTCTCCAAGACGTGGCAAGAGATAGTACACTCGCCCGCTGTTTGGAAATACCACTGTTTAAGGTTGACCGCAACGGATCCCATTCCTCTCAAGGCCCCATCTTCTGCTGCAGGATGGTATGCATTGATGTAGGATTAAGAGACCGGGACTGATAAGACTTGATTCAGGGAACCACTTTATCGATCCTTACACCATCGTGAATCTAACTTCCGTGGTGCTCTACCTCAAAGTATCCGGTTCCTCAACGGTCACACCAACTTCTGCACAACCCTCCTTTTACGTGGTGCGTTTCTAGACTATTCAGCGGCCCTCAAGTCTCAACTTCTGACCTCGCGGACAGGCAAACGACTAATCAGTGGATCTTACGACGAGACCATTCGTTTCTGGGATATCGAAACGGGTGAGATGAAGAAGTGCTTGCCGGTCAAGAAACCTGTCAGCTGCGTAGATTATTTGTTAGAGGAAGGTCGGTCATCTCTCGACCGGGACCGAGGCCGCCGTCATTGACACTCTGCTTAGAGGTGTTTGTGGTTGGCTTCCACGATGTGGGGTATGTCGTTGCAATAAACTCTTACTGATAGACCCTAAATTACTGCAGCCGCGTTCACCTATTCTCTTCTGTCACATTTTCTCCTATACAGCAGCTAGCAGGACACCTGAATGGCATTCGGGCCGGTGAGCATCCTTGAGTCTTGGTCTTTCCTCATATTCCGACATGGCTGGCATTCAGTGGCCTTGTCTTCAAAGAACCTTGTCTCCGCCGGGGCCGATAAAGCGTTGGTGTGCTGGGATTGGCGCGCCGGGACCAAGATCGTACGTTTTGGCCAGCAAACCACTGTGAACATTGGCGTGCAACTCATCAGCGGCGGTTCTTCGGAGGAAGGCGAGCGCGTAGTCAGTGTGACGATTGATGGCATCGTCCGCGTTTTCTCCATTCGTAGGTTTACGGAGTCTCGTGCATGTCGCAAGTTGATGATACTTTCACAGGCCGTCGAGAGATGATTTCCCAATTCAAACTGTCAGAGTTGGCAGGCGGTGATCCAACGTTGAATTCTAAACTTTTCAACGTCGGGAAGGCCCCGGACAATATGTTGCAGTGGTTCGCTGCTCATGGCACCCAAATGACGGTAAACTTGGTCTATTTGGTTCATACCATAGATTGACAGTCCCGCTCCTAGTGTGCCACGAAATCCATCATTCTACATCTACGATGGACGGAGGCGGCCGTAGAAACGACGAACGGGGGAGGTGGTCCACCCGAAACCAGTGACACAGGACTCCCAGAATTGATTGGGCGTATTAAGCCTCGCCCCTCACTTACTCGCTCCGGTTCATTTACGACTCCCTCGCGTCGAAGCTCCCAAATTTTGCCACGTACGCATATGCCGAGCCCTCGCACGCCAGGTACGCCAAACAGCCCTGGCAGCTCGATCCTACACTCGCCAGGCATGGCTGCGCGTTTCGGACGCGCCGCCATACTGACAGCGCCACCACGGCTGATTGCAATCATTGAAACTCCGGACGTTGCGGTTGGCGCAGTGGATCCACGGAAACGCCGTGTGGTCACAGCAACTAGATTTAGTTCGCGCATGGGGGCGGACCGCCGAGTATGAACCTAACCCTGACGTTTATTCGCTTCCCTGCTGACCCGACTGTTTAAGATTTTCATGTCGACTCACAGAGAGAAAACTGCTCCAGTCACCGAAAATGGGCCCGACAACAACGGCGAGGACTTATCAGGTCGCGGGAACGATATGCCCTCAGTTGATCTCGAGACAAGTATTGCGACCATCTCAGGTGCCTGGAGTGTGATCGCGGACGATCCCGCTGGTGCCTATGATATGAAGGGCCTCTACGGCTCGCTTCCCGCGAAGTTTGCAGGATTGGCGACACCTGAAAAGAATCCGATGTCGATGCAGCTTAGCCACGAGGAGGTGGTGGTTGGCTGCGCAGATGGGACCATCTAGTATGTGTATTTTTTCGTAATTCATTGTTAACTGAGATCTGACCACTGCCAGTGTGATGAGCTTCGTTGGGTATGACTATCTACCGCGGCGGGGAATGTCCCCCGAGGCGAATGGAGCGGTGCTCGAAGGAATGTCAATGTCCGATGGCGTCTAAACGCTCCCGGGCGAGACCGTTCCTTATGGCTTTGCTTTTTTTTTCACTCGATTTGGATATTGGTTCTCACTATGTCGTAACTACATTGGTTATAACACTTGGAAGATTCATCCTAACGCCCTGATCAGTGTGGAGGGACTGAATACTGATTCACGTGATAAGTGGGGCATTCGCGCAGCGCGCAGACATCCATGCGTGAAGTTGATTTCCATAGAGAAGTAAACTGATTTGTCAATTCTTGAGTGGGAACGAATCGTGGAATAATCCGCCGGCTCCCCTTTACACTGTCCCTCCACTATGCCTTGGGACCTTATTCAGCTAAACGACGGTGTGCACCGTCTCCCATCTCCCGACTTGACACCCCAACTCACCGCCGTGCGTCTTTAGGCAATGCCATTCCGAGCATCGCTTTCGGCACGTGGGGCATCGGCAACGGGCAAAGTCCCATAGATCAAGTCGAACAGGCCATCTCCGTGGGATTCAGTCATATTGGCACGTCGCATTTTTTTCGCTGCGCTTCGGGCTCTGTACGGTACGGTACGGTGTGCAGAGCCCAGCGCGACGCGACGCGACGAGCCTGCTGATGATCCGGGTATATACGTTCACTTGCAGACACCGCCCAGGCGTACAGGAATGAGGAAGAAGCTGGGAGGGCCGTTCGGGAGAGCGGGCTCGCGAGGAAGGATATATTCATCACCACCAAGTACTCGGGGCTGAATGGTCTGGACATTGAAACGTCCATTCACAACAGCCTGAAGAACGTGCGTCGCTTCTCCTCCCAACACTACATCACCACTGCTAACCCTCGTTCCACCCAGCTTGGCGTTGAATATGTCGATCTGTACCTCATCCACCACCCGCGTCTTGCGCGTCCAGACATTCCGACAGCCTGGGCCGAGATGGAAGCCATAAAACGAGCAGGTCTCGCCAAGTAAGCGGTTGTTGTTGGAGCACCGGGCGACATAACGTTTTCTTTCTTTTTCATATTTTTATCACACCGCCGCTGCCCCGTTCTGTCAACTCTCCGGATGAATCTTAATTAACGCGCTATCGCGTTGCCTTTGCAGAAGCATCGGCGTCAGCAACTTTGGCGTCGATGACCTCACGGTCTTGCTGGCGTCCGCCAAAATCAAACCCGCCGCGAACCAGGTGCGTCACGGTTTCCGCCCAAACTGTTGGCTGCTACCAGCTGATAGGCTGAACTCACCCGCTCGCTCCGCAGATCCTCCTACACCCGTACGTGTATACGCGTCAGGCTCCACTTCTAGCGTTTGCCGCAGCGCAAGGCATCGTCTCCGAGGCGTACTCTGCCCTGATGTAAGTTCCCAACCTCTTTCGCGCGTCGTTTCCGGCCCCGGTGCTCATGCGAACTATATCGATTAAAAAAACAGTCCGATCACGCACCAGCCTGGCGGTCCTGTGGACAAGCCTGTCAACGAGATCGCGCAGCGACTGAATGCTACGGCAGACCAGGTCTTGCTCGCTTGGGTTAAGGCTAAAGGTGCCGTCGCAGTAACGTATGGAAACACCTCCACATCTTTGGGCTTTTCCTAATCCGTATCGTCCATATGTTGGTGGCTCTAGGACAAGCTCGAAGAAATTCCGGCTGGAAGGCTACCTTGCGGCTGCGGACCTGAGTAAGCGCATACCTCTCTTTGGGCTGCCTAGCTCAGTCCTCTTCAGAGCTCACTCCTGCGGACATTGTGGCGATCGACCAGGCCGGGGCAAAAGGTGCACGCCGCGAGGCCTTTCTCAAGACCGTGCGTGTCCTGGCCGAGCTTATGCTCGTTGGCGCAATCGTGTTTCGTATCTACGCATTTTTGGCGTAGTTTACACAAAGGTATGAGGAGCGTGGACTGTTTGTGTGGGGCGCCTCCCGAACTGTAAATGGCTTCCTTGTTGTGAGTTTTATGAACTAGGACTGTGCTGAAGTGTGTATATATGCGAGAGCAACTGCACCTATAATTTGTATCACTTTACTTTATCTCGTCTTGCACAGAGTCGAGGTTGCTGACGTGGGTTCGTCTGACTGAACAACTATGATCCGAACAGGACGGGTTGGGCGGCAGGTGCTCGGTCCCGACGCCGACGCCACCAGCCTCGCTGGTAATGAGT